>BNJS01002094.1_pt1 | contig 117318 bp, 141 predicted proteins | sample 8540461 | NCBI WGS metagenome assembly BNJS01 (sample SAMD00202454, study PRJDB9452) | human saliva metagenome | isolation source: human saliva | place: Japan | reverse complement strand
TTTAAAAATTCGAATCGTAACGTTTCGTCTTCCCCATTGGTTTGCTTGATCTACTGTTGTGAAGTGAAGGTCAATGATATTCCCTTTAATTGCTCCACCAGTATCTCCTGCAATCGCAATTCCGTATCCAGGAACTTCAACTAAGCTTCCTAAAGGAATCACGCTTGGGTCAACCGCAATGACTGTTGGATTCTTACGTAAGTCGATTCCAGTTGCTGTATAAGGGCTTAATCCTGGTTCGTTATAAGAATATCCAGTCGCTTGAACGTTTAATGTTCTTCCACCAGATTGATTGCTTGATGCAGCTGCTTGCGTTGTTGGTGTTTCTGATGTTGCAGGTGCTTGCGTTTGAGCAACCGTTGTAGCTGGTTCAGCTGTTGCAGCTTGAGTAGTTGGTGTTTGCTGCGTAGATGAGGCTACCGCTGGTTTATCTGTAGTTAATTGCGCTACTGCTGTAATAGCTGAGGCAACCACTGCAGATGATTCTTTCTTTTGTTCTTGAACTTTTGCAAGAGCTTCTTTGTTATCAGCAATTAACTTTTTCAAATCATTTACTGAACCTTCGAACGCTTGACTCTCAGCAGTAAGTTGTTCTTTTTTAGCGACTAAGTCAGTTGACGCTTGTTCTGCTGCTGTTTTCAGGCGAGATAATTCAGCTACTTGCTCTGATAAGTTCTTCAACACTTCTTCATCCGATTGGAATAATTGTTGAAATACAAATAATCGATTTAAGAAATCTGAAATACTTTCTGAATTTAATAAATGTAAAATACTATAAGAAACAAAGTCAGAAACTTGAATTTGTTGCAATCGTTTGGCTGCCACTTGTTTACGTTCTTCCACTTTTGCTTCTTGAGTCGTAATCTTTTCAGCAAGTGTTTCTTTCTCTTTATTAAGAGAATCGATTTGTTGGTTTAAACTTTCAATTTCTTGATATTTCGTATTCACTTTTTGTAATTCTGAAGTTAGTTGCGCTTCAAGCTTCTGGATATCCGATTCTTCCGCAAATGCTGAAGGTGCTAACGGTCCAGAGACTAAGATAAAAGCCATTAACGTCAGAACAATCTGTTTCATCTTTTTCAAAAGTGATTTTCACCACACTTTCTCCAACTTACCTCACATTTTACATGAGAAACATATTGAGAAAGTATCAGTTATATTACAGAACTGTAACAAAACTTTACAATTTTATGATTCCTTAAGATAGGCTTTTAGTGCTTCAAGGAGCTCATCGCTGCTAGAAACAATCTCCCCACGAAGCTTCACAAGGCCAGCTGTATAAAGGTTTACATAGCTAAATTGTGACTCTGCTACTTCTTGTAAAGCTTCTAATTTTTGAGGATTATCCGCCCCTTGTTGACGGCTATCTGTGTATAACCCAAGAATTGGCATATCTGCGTGATACGCTACACCAATTTCACTAGCTACACCAACATCGATAGTTGCTCCATCTAATACCGCAATCATTAAGTCTGATTCTAATAATGCATCTGTGTCATATTGGGCAATCATTGTTGAGTCCGCATATGAGCTCTTGTCATTAATCGCCATTTGTTCTTGTGGTAAGTACACCTCTACCCCTGGGAACTGGTTGCGAATTTTTTCAACGAGTACTTTGTTAAAGGCTAATTCCATTTCTGAGAATAATGGACTTGCAAAATAAATTTTTGTCATTTGAATACCTCCTCTAATAATCTTATCCTACACTAAATACCCAAAAAAGACCAGAAGACTTTTACGCTTCTGGTCTACTCTTATTAATTATATAAAGCATCTACACGTGCTTGAACAGCCTCATCTTCAAGGAACTCATCATAAGTAGAGCCAAGACGGTCCACAATGCCTTTTGGTCCAATTTCAATAATACGGTTTGCTGTTGTTTGAATGAACTCGTGGTCATGACTTGAGAATAGTAATGAACCTTTGAAGGCGATTAAGCCATCATTCAATGCAGTGATTGATTCTAAGTCTAAGTGGTTTGTTGGGTCGTCTAAGATTAACACGTTTGCTTTAGAAAGCATTAATTTAGATAACATACAACGCACTTTTTCTCCCCCTGAAAGAACCGTTACTTGTTTCATAACATCGTCTCCAGAGAATAACATACGACCTAAGAAGCTACGTAAGAATGTGTTATCTTGTTCTTCTACTGGTGCGTATTGACGTAACCATTCTAAGATATTTAAGTTCTCGTTTGAGAATTCGTCTGTCATATCTTTTGGCAAGTACGCTTGACTTGTCGTTACACCCCACTTGAATGTACCGCTGTCTGCTTCCATTTCGCCTGTTAGGATCTTGAATAATGTTGTAATTGCAATATCTGAACGGCTTAAGAACGCTACTTTATCGTCTTTTGATAATTGGAAGCTTACGTTTTCGAAAATAACTTCGCCATCAATTGTTTTTGATAAGCCTTCGACTAATAATAAGTCATTCCCGATTTCACGCGCTGGTGTAAATCCAACGAATGGATATTTACGGCTTGAAGGTTGAATATCATCCAATGTAATTTTATCCAACATTTTCTTACGAGAAGTCGCTTGTTTTGATTTAGAAGCGTTGGCAGAGAAACGAGCGATGAATTCTTGTAACTCTTTGATTTTTTCTTCTTTCTTCGCGTTTTGGTCAGCTAATAGTTTCGCAGCTAATTGGCTTGAATGTAACCAGAAATCATAGTTACCAACGAATAATTTAATCTTACCAAAGTCAACGTCCGCCATATGCGTACATACTTTGTTTAAGAAGTGACGGTCATGGGATACAACGATGACTGTATTATCAAAGTTGATTAAGAACTCTTCTAACCATGCAATTGATTTTGCGTCCAAACCGTTTGTTGGTTCGTCTAATAAAAGAACGTCTGGTTTACCGAATAATGCTTGTGCAAGTAACACTTTAACCTTATCCGCTTCGACTAATTCGCTCATTAGTTTGTAGTGTTGGTCTTCAGTGATACCTAACCCTTGTAATAATTGAGACGCATCACTTTCAGCTTCCCAACCATTTAACTCAGCAAACTCCCCTTCAAGTTCAGCAGCACGGATTCCATCTTCATCAGAGAAATCTTCTTTCATGTAAATAGCGTCTTTCTCTTTCATGATGTCATATAAATGTTTATGTCCCATGATAACTGTATCAATAACACGTTCATCTTCGAAAGCGAAGTGGTCTTGTTTTAAGACTGTTAAACGTTCATGTGGATCTAGGATAACTTCACCAGTTGTTGGTTGTAATTCCCCAGATAAGATTTTTAGGAATGTTGATTTTCCGGCACCATTCGCACCAATAACCCCATAACAGTTACCTGGTGTAAAAGTGATGTTTACATCGTCAAATAATTTACGGTCTGAAAATAATAGACTTACATTTTGTACTTTTAACATTTCGTTCTCCTTTGTTTTTGAATTCGATTCATTCTATCATACTCTAGCTGTTTTTTAAACCTTTGTACTAACTGTTACACAAAATAAGCTAGTCTGCTGTAGACTAGCTCAAATAGTATTCTGTGTCTTACTTTGTAAATTTCAGTTCAACCTTATATCCATTCTTCGTGGCCATTTCGATAATAGTTGATAAGCGTGGATTCGTTTTCCCTTTTTCTATTGCAGAAATTTTATTTTGTAACAGCTGATTCTCTTCGGCATAGCGACTTTGAGAAAGACCGGTTTCAAGGCGTAACTCTACAAGCTGCAATGCAATCTTTTGCTTCGAATATTCTTTATTAAAATCAGATACAAAATTAGGATACGTAGTATTTAACATAGTGTATAATTTCTTCTGGTATCGTCCCATTTGGTACACCCTCCTTATAGTCTCTTGAAACCTCAAAGCGTAAATACTCCCGTTTATTCTTTCCTGCTCCCCATTTTTCCCAGACGGCTGGCGTGAGACCTTCTTCTTCAACGATGGTTAGTACCGCTAATATTTTTACCAATTTATCATAAGGAAGATCTTTAATATCCTCATATTTTGATTCACTTATTTCAAATGTTTCTCCCATAAACATCCCTCCTAAACACATTATACCGTATAAGGAATATACCGTATACGGTATATCTTACTTTTTATAAAAAAAATCCGTAGACAAAATTGCCTACGGATTAACACTATTATTCAGTTACAATAACTGGACGTTTTAAGCGTTCCACCGTTTCAGAAATATTTCTGAAGTGGTCGCTGACACGTTCTAAGTTACTTAATAAGTCCATTACGAAAATACCTGATTCGGCAGAAGCAATACCTTTGTTCATACGTTTCATGTATTTATCGCGAACTTCAATCTTGAGTTTATCAATATCACGTTCGATTTGAATGGCTTCTTGAACTTTGTTTTGGTCACCAGTTGATAAGGCATCAATTGATAACGCGAACCCTTTTTGAACAAGTGCATATAAGCCGTCAAGTTCGTAAGCAGTATCTTCATCTAGGAAGATTTCACGTTCAATAATTGATTTTGCGAAGTCTGCAATGTTTTCTGCGTGATCCCCGATACGCTCGATGTCGTTAGCTGTACTAAACAATTCATCGATTGTTTGTTGGTCTTTTGCAGATACACTTTGTTGAGAAATTTCAACTAAATACTTCACAATTGCTTTTTCGTACGCATTGATATTTTTCTCGTTTTCAAGAGCTTTCTTCACAAGTTTCTTATCACGCGTACGAGCAGCTCCAATCGCATTTTCTAAAGCACTACTTGTTTCTTGTGCCATCGCAGCGAATTCATACATTGTGTTTTCTAACGCGATTGTTGGAGTTACCAAGATACGTTTATCAAGATAACGCGTAATGCTTTCTTCCTCGTCTTCTCCATCAGGAATAATCATTTGAATCAACTTCACTAAAAGATTTGTGAATGGGAATAGGACAATTACGTTAACGATATTGAAAATCGTATGTGCATTGGCAATCTGACGAGCAACATTACCAGGATCAATAGATTCAACAACATTCACAAGAATACCGCGAAGGAAAAGCATAAAGTAAACTGTACCGATAACATTAATCATTAAGTGGAATAAAGCAACTTGTTTTCCACGACGAGAAGTACCTAAACTACTAATTAAAGCAGTTGTACATGTTCCGATGTTATCACCGAAGATGATAAACACCGCTGTAGTAATAGGAAGCACACCTTGACTAGCAAGAGCGATTAATACCCCAATCGTTGCTGAAGAACTTTGTAAGACAAGGGTCATTAAAAGACCGATTCCGACACCGATAAATGGATTGCTACCGTATTGAAGAATCCAGTTTGTAAATTCAGGTAGTTCTTTTAACGGTTGTAAAGCGGAACTCAATGAGCTCATACCAATAAATAAAATACCGAAACCAATAAAGATTTCACTAGCTTCTTTTACTTTTGGATTTTTAGTAAGCATGTTGGCTACTAAACCAGAAGCGATGACGATAGGTGCCCATTGTGACAAGTTAAAGGAAACCATTTGCCCTGTAATCGTCGTTCCGACGTTTGCTCCAAAGACAACACCTACTGCTTGCGCTAATGTCATTAGCCCAGCGTTTACGAAACCAACAACCATTACTGTCGTTGCTGATGAACTTTGAATGATTGTTGTTACAAACATCCCAACAAGTACTGACATGAATCGATTTTTCGTTAATTTACGAATAATCCCTTTCAAGCCTTCTCCGGCTACTTTGTAATCCGTCGCCCATCAATTGCATCCCGTATAAGAATAAACTTAGACCAGCAATTGCACCGAGAATCATCGTCGTATACATAAGTCAATAACTCCTTTAAAGTTAAGTGTAATGTGGAATGTATCCACGTGCATTGTAACATATTAAAAGTCATTAAGAAAGAGTTCGCTTCACATCTGCTTGGTTAAAATGATCCACTAACGATTGTATGTTTTGAACATATTCCAGACACCCTACATAGTTATCTTCTTCATCCCAAACAGCGTGATACGTTATGTGAACCATTAACCCGTCTTTCTTAAACCACATCTCTTCTTTTTCTTTTTGTTTTGACTTTAATTGTTCGAAAATCGTTTGGACCGTTTCGTGTACTTTAGGCGGGTGGCATAATATCACGTCACGACCAATCGCACTTGGGGTCCGCTTGAAGATTTTCTCTTCACCATTTCCTTCGTTGTAATATTTCACAATATTATTGTGATCTACAAACGACAATTCCATCGGTAATAAATTCAAAATTAAATTAAGTTGCTTTAACGACAACGAACCCGTCGATAAAGGAATATCGCCCTCTTCTTCAAGCTCGACTTTTGTCTTCACAGGGGCAAAGTCTTTTTTGACTGCCCATTCTTTTTCAGGTTTTACAATACAATATCCGTATTCTGGTGACTGATTAGCAATTGTTTCCCAATCATCTACATGGAAAACTTGTTCGACCATCGGAATCAGAATATTTTCTTCTTTTTGAATCATCTCCAGCAGTTCATCACGAACGATTTCAAATTCTTCTAGCACATTCTCTCGGCCGTTAGAAAGAGCCTTCTTGAAATCTTTATATAAGTCACGAATTTGGTCATCGACTCCCCACATCACTTTAGGCGGTGCGGTAATGCCCTTTTTCTCCATAATTGGAAACATAGCGTATTCTTTACGTTGATAGTGATTGTCGAACTGATCAAGGAGAGAAATTTGGCGATTAAGCCCCTTTAAAATCATTTCATCCTTCGTCTCTAGATAATGCTTCAGTAAACGCTCCACACGGTCTAATGCACCACGGATAGCAAGGTTCTCCATCTTCATCACATGAACCGGATGACCAGGTTGTTCAAAATCAGCAACAGTTGTTTCTGTGTTTACTTTTGACCCCATCAAGTTTGCATGAACATTACATAGGCTCATAATTTCAGCAAAGGTAATCCCTTCACTCATGAGATTGCGTTCCATTAACTGGATTTCATAAGGAGTGATTTCGTCAAAGGCTTCATTAAATTCTTTTTGAATGACTTCTTTATCTTCTCCTGCGTGAAGACGAAGCATTAAATCTTTTAAAATCTCCTGACGCTCTTCCATCGTGTAATCTTCTTTAGCCATTTAATCCCTGCTTTCTTTAACGATGTATCCATTCATTTCTAATGTCTCTACAATTGTTTCTAAGGGAATTTTTGCAATTTTTGAACCCTTAACAAGATTCGTGATACGACCAACCGTATGAACCATCTGTGGTTGATTGAGAGGTTTAAAACCAATCTCTACAAGCAAATCCTTCACTTCTGGATGTTCAGTGATGGTTGTATAGACGCTATCTTCTAAATAAATTGTATTCAAAGTAGCTCCTCCTATCTAAAAACCCAAGTATATACAAAAAATGGTGCAAACGTACGGAATAAAAGATAAATAATATATAAAACAATTGTTACTCTTGTAAAAGTAATTTGTGAGATGCCATAAAATCCACGATTCACATCGATGTATTCTTTAATATCTTTCCATTTCAAAATAACTACGATCACTAAGATGATAAACCCTACTAAATCTAGAACTTGTACAATTGAAAAGTCTCCTAAATTCATCATTCGTGCCAGATAAATATCAAGGACAACTGCAAATATGAAGTTATTCATCATATGGGCGACTACTGCCCATTGGAAGCCGTATTCGAGAGCAACATAAGCAAAAACAATACCAGCCATAAATGTGAAGACTTCTTGTGTAATGTTGGCATGGAATAGTGAGAAAATAAGAGCCGTAAATAGAATCGTAAATACTTTCCCGTAACGCTCCAGACGATATCCAATGAACCCTCTAAAGATAAATTCTTCTACAACAGGAGCCATCACTCCCAAATACAGTACAAAAATGATACTTGATGTCAACTCTTCACTTGAATTTGCTACAAGTGTTGCTGGAATGCCCATCTCAAGAAGTAATTTCTCAATTCCCCCTAAAATTAATTTTGAGATAAAACGAACCCCAAATAAACTAGCACACACCATCACAAACGACTGTATCGTCATTTTTCTTGGAGCAACGTGTTCATAAATACGTTTTATTGGGAATTTTTTAGAAAAAGCCCAAATGAGTAAGCTTAGACCAGCGGCAATAAATAACCCAACACCCCAAATTGAGTAATACTCTTGTGTAGTTACTGCTTCGTCGTGTGCTGCCAGTTGACCAACAGTAGCGAAAAAGAAGAAAACTAACATATAACCAATTAATCTTCTGCCAATGGAAGTAATGTCCTTTTTAAACGATTCTTCCATATCTTCTTGATAAAATTCATTTTGTGGGTCCATCTCTTCAGACCCTCTTTGTTCATCAAATGTTACTTCTTCTTTATATGATTCAAACATTTACACACCTCGTGTTTCCTTATATTTTTTAAATACTTTTCTTAATCGGAATACCAAGAATATACAACTACTCATTAATCCGATGATGAGTCCAATCCAATAAGAATATGGACCTGCATTAAATGCATTATCTAAAATAAAACCGATTGGTAATCCTATAATCCAATATCCAATTAAAAACAGGATGAATGGCATTTGGACGTCTTTAAAGCCTCTTAGCGTTCCTTGGATTGGAGCTGCCACAGCATCAAACAGTTGGAACAGGAGACTATAGGTTAAAAACACAACCGTTAATTGAATAAAGTCTGGGTCCGTACCGTAAAGTGCGGCCACTGAATGAATATTGAGCGCTAATAAGGTTAAAGTCACAATAGCAAGTGTCACAGCCGTCGCAATTCCAATGGTTGCAAACTGCATTGCGGAACGAATATCCTTTCGACCGACTTCGTATGAAACTATAATCGTGAGCGCCGTGGAAATGCTAATTGGGAATGCATAAACTACCATCGCAAAATTCATTGCAGCTTGGTGAGATGCGATAATGGATGTTCCAAATTTCGACATGAGTAATCCTACAAATGCGAAAACAGCAACTTCCGCAAATACCGATAATCCTATCGGAAGCCCAATCTTAAATGGTTCCTTCCACATTTTGACATCAATTCCGCTCCATTTTAAAACATCATATTCTTTTAATACTGGATGTTTTCTAAACACTATAAATGCTACAACGAGCAACCCCCAGTAAGCCAGTGCGGTTCCAAGTCCAGCCCCAGCTCCTCCCATTTCAGGAAAGCCAAATTGACCGTAAATCAGTGAATAGTTAAAGAACATATTCAGTGGAACCACTAATACCATGAGCAACATCGATACTTTGGTTAATCCTAAAGCGTCCACAAAAGATCTTAAGACACTAAAGAGTAATAATGGAATAAACCCTAAGGATAACAACGTTAAATATCCTACTGCTACAGCTTCCACTTCTTGTTCTAAATTCATCAATCCTAAAACAGGTTTAAGAAATAGGAGTCCAAAAACAAATAGTCCAATGGCTAATACGACGCCAATGATTAAGTATTGACGCATCACCTGCTCTATTTTATCCATTTTCTTCTGTCCAAAATATTGTCCAACAATCGGCACCAGCCCTGAAATCGTCCCTGTCAATAATGAGAAAAATGGCGCATACAAGCTCCCACCAATCGATACTCCGGCAAGATGGACTTCGTTATATCGTCCAGTCATGACCGTATCAATAAATTGAGCCGAATAATTGGCAATTTGATAAATTAAAACTGGAATTAAAATGGTTAGTAGCGCTTTGAATTTATGATTTTCTTGTATCGTACTATTCATCATTTCCTCCTAACTTAATTCATCAATTGATTTCACTTTAAAGATTGCACTAGGAAGAACTTCTAGATTATTAGGTTCGCTTGTCACAGCAATAAACCCAGCAGTATTTTTGGCAAACTCTTCATCTACAGTGGAGTCCCCAATGTAAATCATCTCGTCGAAAGAGACGCCAAATTTGCTTTGGATTGCATATAGTGAATCTGTAGCTGGCTTTGAAGGAAATTCATCAGTTGTACCAACAAAGTCAAACAAATCGCCAATTCCAGCAACCTTTAATACAGCCTCTGCCGGCAAGCGAGAATCATTCGTTACTAACGCAATGATATATCCTTTTTCCCTCAGATTCCAAAGAGCCCTCTCTACATTTCCAAGCGTTTGGATTTTCTCTGGATGAGACAAAATATAGTCAGCAAAGTATTGCACCACGAAGTTATAATTTTCTTCGATATCGTTTGTTCTAAATTGATTTAAAACCTCTAACATATCTCGAACGCTACCAGAGGCAATAACGCTATTTTCTATGATGTTTGTTTCTGTGATGCCAAGACGGTTAAATAACTCGTCATGCTCTGCATTCGTTAGATTCATCTCATTACGATTCACTAATTCGTCAAGAACTAAAATCGTTGGTTCAAACCATAACGTGGATGTATCCGTCAATGTGCCATCTTTATCAAAAATCAACACTCTGATATCATTTTCTGTTAAATAATTTAAAAATTTATGTTTCATTATTCGATACTTTGTAACTCCACAGAAATAATGTTATCTAGTGCGTTAATTTCTTTGATAACATCTTCAACACTTACCGTTGCCTCTGAAATATCAATCATAATTTGCACAACAGCAACACTATGGATTGCCAGCCCTTGGAAAATCGTCAATATGTTCATATCACGATTTGCAAATACTTCCAGCGTCTTCGTCAGTGTTCCTTTGATATTTTTCATATGAATATTAATGGATGCTTTTCTTCCTGCATTCACAGAAGAGAAACCTTGTACTTTACGATAATACTTATAATAAACACTGCGCGAGATGCCAACCATCTTCACTACTTCAGTGACGTCTTTTGCTTGTCCTGTTGCAAGTAGTTCTTTTGCTTGCAAAACTTTAGCAAATACAGGAGGAACAGCATCTTCAGAAACTAAAAAATGTTTTTGTCGATTCATTATTTGTCCTTCTTTCATAATCATTTGTTCCCATTTTACCCTACATCATGGACAGATGGCAATTAATTCCGGCTGAAAAAACACGAAAAAAAGAAGCTAGAAAACTAGCTTCTTGTCATAAAATCGTATGGTGTGACATCGTCCATTCCAATCATCGGAGAAATAAGTCCATCTTCAATTGCTTGGATGGTTAATTGGATTTCTTTGCCTTCGAATGAGTTGTTAGACTCCTCTGGTGACGATTGCGTTTCTCTCTCCTGTTTTGTCGGAGTATCTTCTGTCGTTACTAGATCAAAATTCGTTAAGAACTCTTGTAAGAAAGTCGCTCGTTTTGGAGGGATGGTAGTTGCACTCTTTTGGAACGCTCCTGCTTCCCCACACATGATGAGATACTGCTGACTTCTTGTCACTGCTGTATACAATAGATTTCTTTGTAACATCCGTGAGTACTGATTCACCATTGGTAAGATGACCATTTTAAATTCAGACCCTTGTGCCTTATGAATCGAGCAGCAATACGCCAGCGTCAATTGTTGCCAATCGGTTCTATGATACTCGACTTCCGTTTGATCAAATAGAACAAAAATCTTATCTACTTGGTCATCGTTTTCTTTCGCAAATTGAATTGCTGTTATTTCTCCAATATCACCATTGTAGACATTTTCTTCAGGTAAATTCACCAGTTGAAGGACTTTATCTCCTACGCGGAAGACTTTATCAAAGGACTCCACTTCACGAACCGAATTTCCGATTTTAGGGTTTAAGATTTCTTGCATCATCTGATTGATGGCATTAATCCCAGCATCTCCTTTATACATCGGAGCCAGTACTTGAATATCTCGCTTCGTATAGCCCTTCTTAAGAGCTGCTACAACGACTTGTTCAATAATCGTTACCAACCGTTCTGTTGAACATGGTAAGAAGCTGCGGTCCGCTTGTTTTTCCAGAAAGTTTTGTGGCAAGAAACCATCTTTGATACTATGCGCTAATTCGACAATTGAAGATTGTTGCGTTTGACGGTGAATTCGTTTCAGTTCAATGGCTGGCACTTGATTGGTTTCCAGTAAATCTGTTAAAACTTGCCCCGGACCAACCGAAGGCAATTGATTACTATCTCCTACGAGTAAAATCTTCAATCCTTCTGGAGCAGCCTTAAACACGCGGTTCATTAACCACGTATCTACCATCGACATCTCATCGATAATTAAGAATTCTCCAGTGATTTCCTTATCTTCAAAACTATCATCCACACTATCGATTGCAATCCCGAGCAGGCGATGAATCGTTGAAGAAGGATATCCTGTCAATTCATTCATCCGTTTTGCCGCTCGTCCAGTTGGCGCCGCAAGAACAATCGCCTCTTCAATCTCATCGTCATGCTCTAATTCATTTAGCTGAGCATAGACATCAATAACGGCATTAATAATCGTTGTCTTCCCAGTGCCAGGTCCACCCGTTAATACAAATAGTGGCTCCGTCATAATCCGATAAATAGCCTCTTTTTGAGACGCATCATATTGAATATCGTATTTCTCCTGCGTTTTCTCAATTGCTTTTTCAATTTTCTCTTTACTGATTTCTACTTTAGAAGCTGTAATTCGTTTTGACAAGGCGTTACTAATCCCTAGTTCTGCGTAATACAAAGAAGCAATCGCAATGCGGTTTTCATCAGAAAACACAACACCTTCGCGAATCAATTCATTTAATGCATCTACGAGTTTATCAGGTTCAATCAAGTAGTTTTGACAGGACTCTAGTAATCGTTGCGCTTGCGTGATTAACACTTCCGCCATCAAGTAGGTATCACCTGTTTGATAACAGAAATCTCTTGTCACTACAAAAAGCGCACCTTTTAGTCTTGAAGTATCGTCTGGATCAATCCCCATCGATTGGGCAATGCTATCCATTCTTCTAAATCCTAGGCCTTCTATTTTTTGAAGAAGAACATATGGGTCTTCGTCTAAAACCATTCTTGCCTTATCTTTATACATGCCGATAATCTTTTGGGCAATCGCAGGAGTAAACCCAAGATTCGTGAGTTCAAACATCAACTTCTCAGTCCCCTGGTTTTGCTGAATGACTTCACGGATCATTTCTTTTTTCTTTTTCGTTAATCCTGTAATCCCATCAAGCGCTGTCTCATCATTTAAGATACGCTCCATGGCCTCCTCGCCTAACTTCTCGATAATCTTCTCAGCCGTTTTCTCTCCAATACCAGGAAAATGAGAACTGGATAAATATTGAATGAGTCCTCTTTTACCGGTTGGTTGCGTCTGTTGATAATTATCTGCTTGGAATTGTTCCCCATATTTTGGATGAGAAACAATCTTCCCATTAAAACGATAGGAGATATCCGAATGAATTTGCCCGAAAATTCCAGTCACCACGATTTCGTCATCCACATCCACGCAATTAGACTCAACAACGCGAACGAGCATAACTTTATAGAAGTTCTGCGGATTCTCGAAAAAAGTCGTTAATACTTCCCCTACAATATAAGGTGTATCACTCATTTGGAATCTCCTTTCTAATCTTTCTATTAAACGTATTGACGTTCTTCTCCGTTCATATACGCTTTATCGATGATACCTCCGCCGAGGCACTCTTCGCCGTCATAGAATACAACGGCTTGACCAGGTGTAATCGCACGAACTGGCTCATCAAAAATCACTGTAGCCAATGTTGGATCCTTTTCGTCCAATATGACTTTCACTTTAGTATCTTGTTGACGATATCTAAATTTAGCTGTACATTCGAACGTCTTCTCTTTTGGTAAATCATTTGTAAATTGAATATCTGTAGCCGTTAAACTATCGGAATAAAGGTTTGGATGGTGGAACCCTTGACCCACATATAAAGTATTCGTAGTTAAGTCTTTTCCAATAACAAACCATGGATCATTTGTCTTACCACCGCCACCAATTCCTAACCCTTGGCGTTGACCAATCGTATAGTACATGAGTCCGGCGTGGTCACCCTTTACTTCTCCATCAAGAGTCACCATTTTTCCTGGTTTAGCTGGTAAATAGTTTGATAAGAACTCATTGAAGTTACGTTCTCCAATAAAACATACACCAGTAGAATCCTTTTTCTTCGCAGTCGCAAGATTATACTTCTCAGCAATCTCGCGGACTTCTTTTTTCTCTAAGTGACCAATTGGGAACATCGCTTTTTCTAATTGTTTTTGATTCAATTGGCTTAAGAAATATGTTTGGTCCTTATTGTTATCTTTTCCTCTTAATAGATGAACAATTCCATTTTCGTCTTTTTCAACTCGTGCATAGTGACCCATTGCCACATAATCTGCTCCTAGTTGCAAGGCATAATCTAGGAAGGCTTGGAATTTTACTTCTTTATTACACATTACATCTGGATTCGGTGTACGTCCTAAGCGGTATTCACGAAGGAAATATTCAAACACACGATCCCAATATTCTTTTTCAAAGTTTACTGAATAATACGGAATACCGATTTGTTCTGCAACTGCTGCGACATCTTTGTAATCTTCCGTTGCTGTACAAACGCCATTTTCGTCCGTATCATCCCAGTTTTTCATAAAAATACCGATGACATCATATCCAGCTTCTTTTAATAGTAAAGCTGTTACAGAGGAGTCAACTCCTCCACTCATGCCAACGACAACTCTTGTTTTTTCGTTACTCATTCTTTCACCATCATTTCTATTTATTTCCTGAACTAGTCGATTTGAAGGTCGAGTTATCAGAATTTACCCTAATTTTAAATTTATTTTTATTTTTTTCAAAATTTTTGCTTGAAAATCATTGAAAATGCGATAGTACTGGGATTTTTGCCCAATTGTGTTTTTGACAAACGGTTGCGTTTTCACTATAATTAAGTTGAGAAAAAGGGGGCGAAGGTGTATGATGATCTCTTTACGAGCAGCACGGGTTAATCGTAATTTAACACTATTAGAAGCCGCCAAATATCTTAAAATAAACAAAGATACGCTTACGAAGTATGAAAAAGATTCAACTAATCTTCCATATTCTTTAAGCAAAAGGATGCAGGAACTATATGAAGTTCCTAGCGAGAATCTTTATTTTGGCGACACTCAAAGCTTCGTAGCACAATTTAAGCCGCTACCTGAAGTCGAATAAATACAGCTACAGGGAACACCGCCCGTGCATGATAAACGAGACAGTTCAATTTTGAACTGTCTCTCTTTTCTTATACACTATTTTGTTGTTACTTCGAGAACTCCTCTTTCAACAAGCCCTTCTAAAATAAACTCTAACTTTTCTACAGCCATAGCAGTATTTGCTTTACCGTATAAGTCAACTGTTTGTAATCCATTCTTCGTTACTGTCGAAATTTTCAATTGTTTCTTATCTTTATCCACCATGACTTTTAATTTTAATCCACGGTGATCATCAATTGTTTCGTCTAAACTACGAATTAATTGGAAGTTCCCAGATTTTGTTTCTGTAAAACCATTATCACGTAATGTATATCCTTTACATGTTGGACTAACCGAAAAGACTTGGTTTGATCCTTTTAATGATGCAGTTGGTGTAAATGCCATATGCGCTTCTCCTCTTTCTTTTTCTACAACGTTAGTTTACCATATTTTTCCTGTAAACAAAAGCTCTCTCTTAATGTAAAGCGTCCACAAAGGCATCAATATCTTCTTTTGTAGAACCCATTCCAAATGAAAGTCTGATTGATTGTTCAAGCCTACTGTTTTCACTAGGATACATGGCAGATAATACTGGACTGATTTGCACACTTCCAGCTGAACATGCGGATCCAGCAGATACTGAAACATCTTGTAAATCATTAAAGATTAAGGTTTGTGTTGCTTTTCTACCCTTTAACCAGATATTACAAATATGGGGATTCTTTGGATTTGCTACGCCGTTAAACTCAAATTCAATGCCTCTTCAGACAACTTCGCGATTAGATACTCTCGTAACTCTTGATAGTTTTCAACAAGCTCATCTCTTTTCGCCACAACGATTTCCATTGCTTTTTCAAGCCCTAAAATATAAGGAACATTTTCCGTTCCAGCTCTAAAGCCTAACTCTTGTCCCCCACCTTTAATTAAAGCGTGAATTGGTGCATCTTTGGATTTATATAGGAATCCAATCCCTTTTGGTGCATAAATTTTATGTCCTGAAGCCGTTAAATAGTCAATTCCATCCACCGTTAATGCTTCTTGTGCAAAGGCTTGAACACCATCTGTATGGAAATAAGTAGGCGTTTCTTTTAATAAAGCAGCAATCTCTTCAATTGGGAATCTTGCACCTGTTTCATTATTGACCGTCATAATCGAAACTAGTCGTGTATCCTCTCTTAGAGCCTGCTCAACTTCAGATACTGTCACAATCCCATCCTTATTAGGTGTTAAATACGTCACATCAAAGCCTTCTTGTTCTAAAAATTCAGCAGGTTTTCGAACAGAGGGATGCTCTACTGCAGAAACAATAATATGCCCTTTTTCTTTTGCAAAATGCTCACGAATACTTTCAAACACTAAATTGTTTCCTTCAGAACCTGAACTCGTAAAGATAATGGCATCGTGTGGAGATGCTTGTAGTTCTGATAAAATAGCTTTCTTCACACGTTCGATTTTTTGCTTTTGTTCACGACCAATGCGATAGACACTAGACGGATTTCCAAAAGAAGCCATTTCCTTTGTAATCACTTCTAATACTTCCGCATTTACTGGCGTCGTTGCTGCATAATCTAAGTAATTCACCTTGCACTCTCCTCACTTTCAAACAATACTATTATACGGGATGACTATTTATTGTCCTAATAAGTTGTTTTAATCTTTCCTATTATATCATTCTTTCAACTTATGATACACTAAACATAAAGAAATTTAAGGAGGAACTGTCATGAACCATCAACCGCTCGCTTACCGAATGCGACCTCGTACGATTGACGAAGTGATTGGTCAAGAGCATCTTGTCTCTCCTGGAAAAATCATCAATCGCATGGTTGTGGCCAAACAATTATCATCCATGATTTTATATGGGCCTCCAGGAACTGGGAAAACAAGTATCGCTAGCGCCATTAGCGGAAGTACAAAAGTTGCTTTTAGACAACTAAATGCAGCCACCGATACAAAAAAAGATTTACAAATTGTCGCTGAAGAAGCCAAGATGTCTGGTAGCGTCATTCTACTACTCGATGAAATCCATCGCCTTGATAAAACGAAACAAGACTTCTTATTACCACATTTGGAAAACGGTCGTATTATTTTAGTTGGAGCAACCACTGAGAATCCATACATTTCAATCAACCCAGCGATTCGTAGTCGGACTCAAATCTTTGAGCTCAAATCACTCTCTTCTCAGGATATTCAAAAAGCACTTTTAAAGGCTATTGAAGATGAAGAACGTGGTCTTGGTAAACTCGATTTAGAAGTCACAGAAGAAGCTTTAAATCACTTTGCCAGCAGTACAAATGGAGACGTTAGAAGCGCCCTAAATGCTCTAGAACTTGCCGCTAAATCCACTGAAGCTAGTGAGGATGGAAAGATTCATATCACCATTCAAATCGCAGAAGAATGTATTCAACGAAAAGCCCTCTCCTATGATAAAGATGGTGACCATCACTACGATGTCATCTCCGCACTTCAAAAATCGATTCGAGGATCAGATGTGAATGCTGCACTTCATTACGCTGCTCGTTTAATGGAAGCTGGAGATCTTACAAGCTTAATGAGACGTCTTTTAGTGATTGCCTACGAGGATATTGGACTGGGAAATCCACAAGGTGCCGCTCGTGCTGTCTCTGCCGTACAAGCAGCGGAACGACTTGGTTTACCGGAAGCTAGAATTCCACTAGCAAATGCCATTATCGAGCTCGCCCTTTCGCCAAAATCAAACACAGCTATCCGTTCAATCGATAGTGCCTTGTCTGATGTCAGAAAAGGTCGTGCGATTAGTATTCCAGACCACTTAAAAGATGCCCATTATTCAGGCGCTCAAAAATTAGGGCGTGGCGTTGGCTACAAGTATCCTCACGACTATCCAGGACACTTCGTGAAGCAACAATACTTGCCAGATGCGCTTAAAAATGAAGAGTATTTCAAGGCTGAACCAACCTCTTCTTATGAGGATGCATTGATGAAACAATACCAAAAATATCGTCAAAAATAATTAGTGATTTCTTAAGAAATCGGTACCAAACTTTTATTGCAATCGTCCTATTCTTGTGCTACTATAATGACATAGAGATCTAAGATGTGCGCGGTATTTACTAAGTGTTGACCGAACAATTTACGACTTTTTAGGGATTCAGATTGATATTACAGATAACAAGCCCTTTCACTTGGTAGTTAGGAAGTAATACATAGAAGCCCACCTGCTTTAGATGCGGGTTCAAACTAACAAATACATCAAACGGCATCACTGGAAATCTATATAAAGTTATTAACTTTAGGCCACTCTTTATGAGTGGTTTTTCTTTTTGCCGAAATCCCTATATTATCCGTTTTGGTTCCCTTTTCATTCGTTTTATTTAGGTGTATAATAAGGATATCAAGAATAAGGATGTGATTTTATGTTTCATGAATATGAAAAAATTCTCGTTCCGATCGATGGTTCTAAGGAAGCTAAACTAGCCTTTGACAAAGCCATTGAAGTTGCTAAACGAAATCATGCTAAACTTGTTTTAACACATGTGATTGATACGCGTTCACTTCAAACTCCAACTGGTTTTGAAGGTAACTTCTCTGATGAAATTCGTAAACAAGCTGAAAACTTATTTGCAGAATATGTAGAATACGCTAAGACTCATAACTTTACTGATGTTGAAACAGTTCTTGAATATGGTTCACCAAAAGCAATCATTTCTAAACAACTTCCAAAAGACTATGGAATCGATCTTATTATGATGGGCGCTACTGGTTTAAATGCTGTGGAACGTCTCTTTATTGGTTCTGTTTCTGAGTATGTAATTCGAAATGCTTCTTGCGATGTTTTAGTCGTGAGAACGGACTTAGAGAACAAACGTCCATAATGAATATCGCTAAAAAAATAAGCACAGGATTTCTCCTGTGCTTTATTTTTATTGATTTTTAGTATCTAGAATAATGGTCACGGGTCCGTCATTCACAAGACTCACTTGCATATCTGAGCCAAACTCTCCTGTTTCAACCGTTAACCCATACTCGGTACGTAGTTTCTCATTGAATTCTTCATAGAGTTTTGTAGCGTGCTCTGGACTGGCAGCACCTGTAAAGGAAGGTCTATTCCCCTTCTTCGTGTCGGCAAATAATGTAAACTGCGAAACGGATAAAATCTTTCCTCCGATTTGATCAATCGATAAATTCATTTTGCCATTTTCATCGCTGAAGATACGCATCCCTGCAATCTTTCTTGCTAGGTAAGACGCATCATCACTAGCATCTTCAGGTCCTACTCCCACTAATAACAGGAATCCTTGGTTGATTTCACCAACAACTGAACCTTCGATTGATACACTAGCGGATTTCACTCGTTGTAATACAATTCTCATGAACTCCTCCTATGAAATCACACGACGTACACTATATACATCTGGTATTTGCTTAATCTTATCCACGATAAAATCTAATTGATGCGTATTTAGAATTCCGATATTGACAGAAATCGTCGCCATCTTATTCGCATCAACTTTACCGTTTACTGAATTTAATGATTTAGTCGTACTGTTAATCACATTTAAGACTTCGTTCAACAATCCATTACGGTTATATCCTTCAACGACTAACTCTGTATCGTATTGTTGACCAGTATTAGCTGCATCTTCCCAATCCACTTCAATTAAACGGTTTTGTTCACTTTCAGGTAGTTGAACGTTAGGACAGTCTTTTCTATGGACTGAAATTCCACGACCTTTTGTAATATAACCAACAATTGCGTCTCCAGGTACAGGATTGCAACAACGGCTTAGACGAATGAGAAGATTGTCTACCCCTTCGATAATGACGCCACCCTCGTGACGGATTTTCATCTTTTGGCTTTCTTTCTTCTGACCTTGAGGAGTTGTTTTTCTCAAAAGGCAGTCTCCACTACTTTTTTTGGTCTTCGATTTCTTTGACGAGCCTTTTGTCAGTCATCTTATTAGCAACCGTTTGATACGAAATCTCACCAAATCCAATAGCAGCAAATAAGTCTTCTTCCGTTCCGAAATTGAAACGAGCAGCAATATCTTTCATGCCCTGTTTCGTCATAAAGTCCTTGAAATTAAATCCAAGTTCTGTAATTTGTTTTTCTAGTAACTCGCGACCCTTAATAATATTCTCATCACGGTCTTGTAACTTGAAGAATCGTTTGATTTTATTTTTTGCACGAGTCGTAAATACTAAATTAATCCAGTCACGTGAAGGTCCAAATGAATTCGCAGACGTTAATACTTCTACGATATCTCCAGTCTTCAACTGATAGTTCAATGGAACAATCTTATTATTGACTTTTGCACCGACTGTTTTGTTTCCGACTTCAGTATGGATATTATATGCAAAATCAAGCGGTCCAGACCCTAAAGGAAGTTCTGAGACATCTCCTTTTGGTGTGAAGACATAGACCTTATCTCCAAAGATGTCTTCCTTCACGCTATTCATGAAAGTCTTTGGCATCTTTTGTTTCATTTTGAAGTTCGATTAAGTCTTTAAACCAATCCAATTGTTTTTGCAATGGATCGTTCGTCACTTTTTCTTTATTTCCTTCTTTATAAGCCCAGTGAGCCGCAACCCCGTATTCAGCAACTTGGTGCATTTCAAACGTACGAATTTGAATCTCTACCGGACGTCCACCAGGACCAATCACGGTTGTATGGATAGACTGATACATATTTGCTTTTGGAATCGCGATATAGTCTTTAAAACGCCCTGGCATTGGTTTCCATTTCGTATGAATCGCCCCAAGAACGGCGTAGCAATCTTTAATGCTATCGACTAATACACGAATCGCAAGTAAGTCATAAATCTCGCTAAACTGTTTCTTTTGATCTTTCATCTTACGGTAAATGGAATAAATATGTTTTGGACGTCCATAAATAACCGCTTCGATATCCAAATCTTTTGTAGCTTCTTTAATATTTTCGATTGTTGTATTAATATACTCTTCACGTTCATCACGTTTTGAATTCATCAAATGTACAATACGATAATATTGCTGTGGGTTTAAATAACGTAGAGACGTATCTTCTAACTCCCACTTAATTTTATTCATCCCTAAGCGGTGAGCAAGTGGTGCATAAATCTCAAGCGTTTCTTCTGCAATCATGCGTTGCTTTTCAGGCTTGTGGAATTTTAACGTACGTAAATTATGCAAACGGTCCGCTAGTTTCACCATGATTACACGAAGGTCATTGGCCATCGCAAGAAGCATCTTACGGTGATTTTCCGCTTGTTGCTCTGCATGAGATTTATATTTAATTTTCCCTAGTTTCGTTACACCTTCAACAAGAAATGCAACATCTTTTCCAAATTCGTATTCAATATCATCAATACTAAAACCAGTATCTTCAACGACATCATGAAGAAACCCAGTCGCAATCGTATCTGGATCCAACTTTAATTCAGCAAGAATTCCAGCTACTTGAATGGGATGCACAATATAAGCTTCTCCAGATTTACGAATTTGTTCTTTATGAGCATATGTCGCAAAATAGATAGCTTTTTCAATAAATTTAATATGTGTCTCGTTCATGTACTCCTTACACATTGCAAGGACATCATCTGCGGTATAAGTCTTATTTTTAGACATTTGTAAACTCCTTAAGCATGCGCTCTAATGTATTCCTAATAGTACCGCGACAATAGACTATCGTCAACTATTGGTTCCTATAATAACTCACATTGATATGAAACTGCTGCTAGTGCATATAAAGGTGCTGTTTCTGCGCGTAAAATACGTGGGCCTAGAGAACATGGAAGATATCCACTTTGCTCTAATAACTCCACTTCTTGTTCTTCGATGCCACCTTCTGGACCAAAGACAAAAATAACGCGCTCATTTTCCTGTAATGACTGCAAACTTTTAACGAGTTGAAGGCTTTCTCCAACCTTTGCAGATTCTTCATAAGCTATCAATTTTTGTTCGAAATCACTTGTATAATTTGCCAACTCTTTTAGTGTCATCACACTTGTCACACGTGGGACTTTCAGGCGATGCGATTGTTCACTCGCTTCTTCGGCAATCCTTTGAAGACGTTCAATTTTTTTAGCCGACTTGTCTCCCGTCCATTTAACCACGTTTCGTGTCAATGAGAGCGGAATGATCTCACTCACACCAAGTTCTGTCGCCTTTTGTACAATCCAGTCGAGTTTATCTCCTTTAGAGAGTCCCACTGCAATCGTAACTGATACGGGAAGTTCTACTTTTTGCTCCAAAAGTTCGACTACTTTCACTTCAAATGGGTCTAATTCCGTCACTTCAACGATGGCTAATTGACTTGCATAATCCACGACTTCTAATTGTTCTCCCACACGAACGCGCATCACTTTTTTCAGCTGATGCACTTGGTCTTTGGAGAACTGTAGCGAATGAGTCGTTTCACTGACATTTCCTTTTACAAAATAGCGTTGCATTACTCAACATCCTTTTTCATTACAAAGCAATTCCACTCTTTCATCGTCATGCGTTCTACTAGAGTGAAGCCTGCTTTTTCATATGCTTCTTGTACTTCTTTTGCTTTTGATTCGATAATTCCTGATAGGATTAATGTTCCATTGTCGTTCAAATTGCGGTATGCATCTTTAGGCATTTGAACTAAAATTTCCGCTAAAATATTCGCTACGATTAAATCACTCTTTTGGTCTACACCAACAAGTAAGTTGTTTTCATAGACATCGATTGCCCCAATCGTTGGGTTCAATGCAATATTCTCTTTTGCGACACGTGTAGCCATTTCGTCAATATCAAAAGCCGTCACTTGACCAGCTCCTAAGAGTTTAGAAGCGATACTTAAAACACCTGACCCCGTACCAACGTCTAGCACACTTTCACCGCCACGAATCGTTTGTTCAAGCGCTGTGAGTGAGAGCTGTGTCGTTGGATGCGTCCCTGTTCCAAACGCAAGTCCTGGATCGAGTTCAATTAAGAGTTCATCTTCTTGTTCTTTCTCGTAGTCTACCCAACTAGGAACAACAGTTAAGTAACGTGTCACACGTACTGGGAAGTAGTATTGTTTCCATGCCGTTGCCCAGTCCTCTTCTCCAACTTCACTAACACGAACGGTTAAAGGTCCTGTTTGTAGACCGTAGCTTTCTAGCTCTTTTCAATTGTTCGTCTAACTGATTTTTGGCTTCTTTCTGTCCATTGGCTTGGTTGGAAAGTAACCCTTCACAATCACGGTATCTGTTTCGTATAAGTCTTTTTGTTGTACTTTCAACCATTCTAATTGTTCATCTGTTAATTGATAATAGTCTTGAGGGTCATCGATAGAGACTCCTTTTGATCCTAATTCAATTAAAATCGAACTTACGACTTCGACACTCTCAGAATGCGTATTTACTGTGACTTCTAACCAGTTCATGTTAACCCTCTTCTTTACTTGTATTTTTTAAAAATTATAACAAATTTCATTAAAAATAACTAAAAATAACCCTATCCTATTTGTATTTTTGCATGGATTTTAGTATCATTAAGAAGATAAAATTAATTAATGACTATTTGACAGAGTAAAAAAGGGGAAAGCAATTATGGCACGTATTTCATTAAGTACAAAAGATATTTTACAAAAACAATTCAAACGCTCATTCAGAGGTTTCGACATTGAAGAAGTCGATGCATTTTTAGATTTAATTATTCGTGATTATGACACATTCCAAAAAGAAATCAGCTTCTTACAAGCTGAAAATGAACGCTTATTAACTAAAGTAGATGAACTCTCACGTCAAGCTACAGTTTCTAAAACAAACCGTTCAAGCAATGTATCTTCATCAGGGGTTACAAACTTTGATATCTTGAAAACGTTTATCAAACTTAGAAAAACACGTTTTCGATTCTAAATTAGAAGAAGACAGCTACTCTTCTCCTTCTCAAGATGTTGCAGAAGACGATGATGATTTCTACAAAACACGCGTGATTACACCAGTACGCGACAATAATTATTAATATATCAAATTTGATATAACGAACTTTTTTAAATTTAGTAAACTTTGAGTAATCGCGGCATTAATTTGCTGAGGAAAGTCCATGCTCGCACAGGCTGAGATGCTTGTAGTGATCGTGCTTAGCGAAACAATAAGCTAAGGCAACTTTAGGTTGACGGCAGAAAAACGAGCTACAGGCAATGCTATGCTCTAGTATTCTTGAAAGTGCCACAGTGACGAAGCAATTTTGGAAACGGAATTGGTGGAACGCGGTAAACCCCTCGAGCGAGCAACCCAAACTTATGGTAGGGGCACTCTTATTAGGAAATGAACGAAAAAAGAGACACATGATGTGTAGACAGATGATTACTGAAATTTAATAGATCCTGCTATTAAATGGAACAGAACATGGCTTACAGAAGTTTACTTCAGGATTTTAGCGAATTGTAAGGAGTGTGGCCTTGTGTCCACTCCTCTTTTTACGAATAAAGGAGAAATCTATGACAAAATATAAATTAGTAGCAACTGCTGCTGCAGGGATTGAAGCTCTTGTTGGTAAAGAATTACGCAACATGGGTTATGACGTTCAAGTAGAAAACGGAAAAGCCTTTTTTGAAGGTGACGATTACGATATCGCTCGTACAAACATTTGGCTTCGTACTGCCGACCGTATCAAAATCATTATGGGACAATTCACAGCAAAAACATTCGACTCGCTTTTTGAACAAACAAAGGCGATTCCTTGGGAAAAAATTCTTCCAGTCGATGCTGAATTCCCAGTATCAGGTAAATCTGTGAAATCAACGCTTCACAGTGTTCCTAACTGCCAATCTATCGTTAAAAAAGCGATTGTGAATCGTTTAAGCGAGGCTTACCACCGTCGTACTCACTTACCTGAGTCTGGTGCCCTCTATCCTATCGAAGTGGCAATTTTAAAAGATGTTGTGACTCTTACAATCGATACGAGTGGAACTAGCCTCTTCAAGCGTGGTTACCGTACAGAAAAAGGTGGCGCACCACTAAAAGAAAACATGGCTGCTGCTCTTGTCATGCTAACAAGCTGGTATCCAGACAAACCATTCTACGACCCTACTTGCGGTTCTGGTACGATTCCAATCGAAGCCGCTCTTATCGGTAAGAATATTGCTCCTGGTTTGAATCGTTCGTTTGCCGCTGAAAAATGGACTTTCTTTACTCCTGGTGTCTTCGATAAAGTCAGAGAGGAAGCTAGAAAAGAAATCCGCACTGAACTTCAACTTGATATTCTTGGTGCCGATATTGATGGTTCTATGATTGAAATTGCGAAACAAAATGCCATTAAAGCAGGTGTTGCAGATCAAATCGAATTCAAGCAAATGCAATTAAAGGACTTCCGTACTAAGAAAGAAAATGGAATTATCGTGGCAAACCCACCATACGGAGACCGTCTTCTTTCTGAAGAACAAGCTCAAGCCATCTATAAACAGATGGGTGAAACGTATGCTCCACTGATAACTTGGAGTAAGTACATCTTAACAAGCGATTTAACATTTGAAGACCACTATGGTCAAAAAGCAACGAAGAAACGCAAACTCTATAACGGTGCCATCCGTACCGACTACTTCCAATTCTGGGGGGTTAGAAAACGTCGCGTTCAAGAAGACAAATAAATCGCATTTTTGATATAAAACAAAGACTTAAAGACAAGAAATTTAATTTCTTGTTTTTAAGTCTTATTTAATCTCAATTAAATTCTTAATTCTTTAAATTATGATAATTTTTCAACATATAGGATTTTTGTCGTTTTTGACTGCTTTTCTCCAAGTTTTTAATCCCACTAAAAGGTGCTATAAATGTAATCCATAAATATACTAAAACATGTTGTAAAATTGTTCTTCCAACTAGATTCCAAAAAGTTCCAAAACGAATATAATTTCTTAAGAAAGTATCAATGAGACCTCCTTGATAACTCCAATATGAATAATGCCAAAATTTAAATGAAAGTACAGTCATTACTGAAGCCAATAATAAAGGAATAATTGACGATTTAGTCATTGAAGCAAAAATAATAATCCAGATAAGGAAAATAAAAAGCAACATAAGATTTTACGTACTAGATATTTTTCGGTATTCCGGAGTTAAATGGTCATTTATTGAGTTCCATAGACTAAATATACTCTTGTCTGTACCATTATCTCCATTCGGTAATACATATTCAATTTCTTCTTTAACTTCATTTTCAATTTTCTCTGTCATTTTAGTTCCTCATTTCTTATATTTTATAAATAACATTGTTTTATAACTTCATTAGGAATAGTATTTAAATCCTCTGTTCCTTTCTCGAACATAAATACAGCTAATTTCCTTAAGATTTTCTCGTTTTTGATTTCTTACCCAACGACCATTGCTGTGATCGATTTCGATTTTTCTAAATTATTTTTCGATTAAATTTTTGTATAAATCATATTCAACTTTATATCCATTCGCAGTTAACTCATCAAATCCAATTTTCACTAATTGTTCAACAGTATAATCATCAAAAGTAAATGTATTTGGAATTCGACTTCTTAACCCTTCGTTCATTTCTAAAAATCTTTCCATATCTTTAGTGTATCCTGCAAAGATAATCACTAAATCCTGTCTATGGTCCTCCATGAACTTTAGAATCTCATTAATAGCCTCTATTCCAAAATCGTTATCTCCGCCAGTAGCTAAAGTATATGCTTCATCAATAAATAGTACTCCACCTAAGGCAGATTCAAGAACTTCTCTTGTTTTTTGAGCTGTATGTCCTATATATTGTCCTACTAAATCACTTCTGGATGTTTCAACATATTTATCAGCAGAAATAATTTGATTTTCATACAAAAGTTGTCCCATCAATCTTGCTACAGTAGTTTTTCCTGTACCAGGATTTCCTAGGAATAACGAATGTAATGTAAAACCGGAAACGTTGTATCCCTGATCTTTTCTAATTTTATTCATTTTAGAAATTGCTATAAACTCTTTCACTTCATTTTTTAAGTTATCGAGCCCAATCATCTCTTCCAATTTTTCATTTGCTGTTTTTTCACCAAAAAACTCTGATTGAATTTCTCTTTCGTCAATCAATAATGAACCATCTTCATCTACTATCAAATTATCTTCTTTATCAGTACGTAAAGATAAAATATTTTTTACATCAAATGAAACACCGCGTTCAATTTTTATATCCGGGTTCGACTCAGCACCAATAGCTAATGTTTTCAACTCAACGCAACTTTTTCCATTAACAAAGAAGTTTACGTCACCATTATATTTACCAGCAATAAATAATTCATTTCCGTAAAGACGTGTATTACTTCCAACACTGGCAGTTTGATTAACTAATAATCTACTTTTTAGGAAAATTTTTGAATTTATAGAATGTAATGTCTCAACATTCACAGAATCTATTTCGATATTTGTATTTATAAGTCCTAATGCACAATGGTATTCATTGTCATCATTTAGAAATGAAATAGATGTTCCTGACATACTCCCTTCTGAATCCTTAGAAACGAAAACCTGATGTTCTAAAACGTTTTCACACAGTAAATTAGATTTATTAACATTAAAAACTGAACTATTTACTATTTCTAAACATGGTCCGATTTCAGTTTTAATTTCTGAAGAATCTATTGTGATTGTTGAATTATCACTAATCACACTACCATTGATATGTGATTCAACGGCTTTTAAAAAGTAGAATGGTGTGAAGAGACACTTATTTCACTTATAAAAAAACAGAATTTTGTAAAATTAATTCAGAATCTTCTAAAAAGCACAGAGGATACACTTCTCCACCAGTAAATTGATTTTCAACAATTAAATTACTAGTAATAACTTTAGAATTCTCTTTAATAACTAAGGCATTTGATTCCTCACAGATATTAATAATTAGATTATTTAAAAACTACATTACAGTTTTTAACTATAATTGCATTTCTAATCTCTGGAAATTCATTCAAGTTATTACTACTAACTTTTTCCAATGATGGAGATATCTTTATCAATTAATAAATTAGTTCCTTGAAATACATATCCAGGCTGAATTTCAATAACATCCCCTGATTTAGAAGCATTTATAGCTGCTTCTAAATCCCATGTTGTTCTTTTAGAGAAAAAGACGAATTATCATTTCCAACTAAAAAAATAAGCCATATTTTAACCTCAATCTAATAAAATTTAATATAAATAGGGTAATTCCTATCTGTAGCTTCATTCTATACAGTAGAATTATATATCTCTTATGAAATAATTATATTATTCAAAGCGAATAAAAATGAATAATTACGAAGAGATAGCAGTGTTGACACTACCTCACAAAAAGTTCTATTATTTTTGACCATTCTACCCTCTCCTCATAATACATACTTTATTTTTAACACATTACTCATATTATCACATTTTTATTCTAAAACAATATCATTTTTAATTCATATTTCATTTATAAAAAACGAATATCAAACCTAATACTATAATGATATTCTCACATAAAAAAGAAAGAAAAACGCAATGGACAGTTGTCCATTGCGTTTTCATTTATCGATTATTCATTCTTTCCAATGACTTCAAATGTCACGTGATCGATTCCTAAATCACATTTCACTTGGTCTCCTGGAAGGATGCTTGCACGAATGATTTCTTTTGCAAGTGGTGTCTCAATTTCACGTTGGATGTAACGCGCAATTGGACGAGCACCATACACTGGATTATACGCATTATCTGCAATCCAATCTTTTAATTCATCTGTGAAGCTTAGGACGATTTCTTGGTCTTCCACACGAACTGCTAATTGTTTCAACATCTTCGTAATGATACCACGAATATTATCTTTAGAAAGTGGTGTGAAGAAGATTGTTTCGTCGATACGGTTTAAGAACTCTGGTTTGAAAGTTGCTTTTAGAACACCCTCTACTGCCGTACGAGTTTCCTCATCGATTGTATCGCCTTGATTTTCAAGCAAGAATTGTGAACCGATATTACTTGTCATAATCATCACTGTATTCTTGAAGTCTACTACTCGTCCTTTAGAATCGGTTAAACGTCCATCGTCTAATACTTGTAATAAGATATTAAATACGTCTGGATGTGCCTTTTCAATTTCATCTAAAAGTACGATTGTATATGGATTACGACGAACAGCTTCTGTTAATTGGCCTCCTTCTTCATATCCAACATATCCTGGAGGAGCTCCCACTAAACGAGACACTGAATGTTTTTTTCCATATATTCACTCATGTCGATACGAACCATATGGTCTTCTGAGTCGAATAAATCTTCTGCAAGAGCTTTAGCAAGTTCTGTCTTACCAACCCCAGTAGGTCCAAGGAATAAGAAGCTTCCGATTGGACGACTTGGATTTTGCAATCCTGCACGAGAGCGAAGGACTGCTGAAGCCACTTTTTGTACAGCTTCATCTTGACCGATGACACGTTCATGAAGAATATCTTCTAAGTGAAGAAGTTTTTCACGTTCGCCTTCCATTAATTTAGTTACTGGAATACCCGTCAAAGCGTCCAACAACTCGAGCAATTTCTTCTGACGTTACTGATTCTTGAACGAGACGTTGTGTGGTTTCAGCATTCGCTTTATTTTGGTCTTCTAGTTCTTTCAACTCATGTTCTAGAGCTGGGATACGACCGTGACGAAGTTCAGCAGCTTTTTCAAGGTTGTAGTCAGCTTCTGCTTGTTCTAATTCACGTTTAGCATGATCGATTTCTTCACGTTTATTACGGATCTTATTGACTTCTTCTTTTTCGATTTCCCATTTCATTTTGAGGTTATTCGCTTTTTCACGTTGTTCTGCTAATTCCTCTTGTAAAATAGCAAGACGTTTTTGAGAAGCGTCATCTTTTTCCATCTTCAACGCTTGTTCTTCGATTTCAAGTTGCATCAAACGACGAGTAACTGCATCGAGTTCTGTTGGCATTGAGTTCATTTCAACGCGGATTGTAGCACAGGCTTCATCGACTAAGTCAATCGCCTTATCTGGCAAGAATCTGTCAGTAATATAACGGTTTGATAAAGTCGCAGCAGCCACTAACGCACTGTCGTGAATATTTACACTGTGGTGGATTTCGAAACGTTCTTTCAATCCACGAAGAATTGAAATCGTATCTTCAACTGTTGGTTCTTGAACAAGTACTTTTTGGAAACGACGTTCTAACGCTTTGTCTTTTTCCATATTTCACGGTATTCGTCAAGAGTTGTAGCACCAATACAATGTAATTCACCACGAGCCAACATTGGTTTTAGTAAGTTACCAGCATCCATTGATCCTTCTGTCTTACCAGCACCAACGATTGTGTGGATTTCATCGATAAATAAGATGATGCGTCCTTCTGATTTTGTTACTTCTTTAAGAACGGCTTTCAAACGTTCTTCGAATTCACCACGGTATTTTGCCCCCGCGATTAAAGCACCCATATCTAATGAGTAGATTAATTTATCTTTTAAGTTTTCTGGTACGTCTTTTTTAACGATACGTTGAGCTAATCCTTCAACGATTGCTGTTTTACCAACACCAGGTTCCCCGATTAAGACAGGGTTATTTTTTGTTTTACGAGATAAGATACGAATCACATCTCGAATTTCTTCGTCACGTCCAATGACTGGATCTTGTTTACCAGATTGAACAGCTTCATTTAAATTACGTGCATATTTTGATAATGCTTCATATTGTTCTTCTTGATTTTGACTAGTCACACGTTCTCCCCCTCTTAGCTCTTCAATACGAGCTCTCAAATTTTCTTTTGTTACGTGATGTTGTACTAAATAACGAGTCAATGGATGATTTTGTAGTTCCATTAACGCAAGTACAACTACCTCTGTAGATAAGTAATCGTCTTTAAAAGCTTTCTCTAATCTTTTCAGCTTCTGTAAAGAGTCGATATAAGTTTTGACTCATACTTTGACCATATTGGACATTTTGTCCTTCCACTACAGAAATACGGTCTAATTCTTTATCAATTAATTCCTCAAATTCTTTGTCATTCACTTGTAAATCACTATATAAATTTCTAGCAAAGTGATTTGGTTCCATAAATACTTTCCATAAATGAGGAATATCAATTTCTTGATGTTTACGTACCATCGCAATTTGTTGCGCTTGGCCTAATGCTTGTTGCATTGTTGTAGTCATTTTTTCAATATTCATCTTCATTCCTCCTTTTGTGGTCTCTTGACCATGATTAAAGTATACACCATTAGTCAGAAAAGGTCAATAATTTTATTTGACTTTTTTTGACTTTAATAAATATTTAAAAAATCAGCCACAACTGTGACTGATTTCATCATTACATTTCAATTCGAATCGCACGTCTAGCGCAGTAATAGCCTGCAGCAAGATGCCCATTAGGATCCACTAATAACGGTAAATTCACCGAATAATAAGACGATAATGGTAATAAATTTAATACCGGCGCTTTGAAGTTTTCTTCAAGCCACGCCCCTTTTGTATAAGGTCTACCCTCGATTAATTCTGGGCCAAATTCCGCATTTGCGATTTCCAACCCAAACATATTTTCCTTCCATAAAGGAGAATTCGCTTCATCTTGAATCAGAGAACGATGTAATTGGTTCCCCCATTTAAACAGACGACGAGTGCCACTACCACAGCAATACTCCCACTCATCCTCGTTTAAAAGCCCCATTCCTGTACGTTCAATTTCTTTTCTAGCCTCTTCATAACCAACAGGATCCGCCACATAGCAAGCAAAATTGTCGGGATTCTTTAAATCTTGTTGCATAAAGTAACGATCCACACGTACCGCTCTTGGGAAATCTTGGAATAAAGCTTCCATTGAATTATCTGGAGTCACCGCTTCTTCTAAAATCTCAAGGGTTTCATATGAAGGTTCCTCTGCACCTGTGAGTTGTCCAGTAACAACAGAATAGTTTCCAATAAAGCGTAGTCCTACAAAATTCGGTTTCTTTTCGACTAACATTGCAGGAATATTTACTTTTCTTAAGTCTGACGTCATTAAATTGATGCCGTCTTCAACGATTTGCGTGGTCAATTTTTCACTCGATAAGTCTTTTTCTTGAACATCTTGATTGAGGAACATAAAGCCCGTTAGATGTTGATTTAAATAACGTTTAAAGGCAAAACGAAGCTCTTGACGTTCTTCACTACAGTCAAGACCAGAAAGGCCTGACAATCCGCTATCCCAGCCTAAAATAACCTCATTTTGTCCAGGAACGAATACAAACTCTCTTCCATCAATCATGACTTCAAAAGTTTCATTAGTGATTCCACCGAATTCAAATTTGACACTTCTTAGGTTCTCAATGGTCGACATTGGATTTACAAAATATCTTAATACATTTCGAAAGACAACTTCTTTCGACTCACTAGGTAAATTCTTCCACGTTGGATTTAATACGTGTTCAAAAAAATCATTTGCCATACTTTCACCTCGTCTCTATTATACGGTATTCCCTAAAAATTGCACTCTATTTTGACTACTTTTATGCTATAATAATGGCAATTGAAAGGATGTTTAGCATGAATTTATTTATTTGGGAATCCGATGTCTGGAAGCCAATCCGGTCAACTGCAAATTAATCAAATTGTGGAAGCCTGCACGAAATGTAGCATCCACTTTAAACTCTTCCAAACACAAAGGGCTGGAGAATTACCCGAACTACTTGAAAAACACTTACCTGAGAGAAACGAACATACGAAAGTCGTCATTATTGGTGGAGACGGAACTCTTAACGAAGCGCTACAATATTTAAAACAAAATGAAATAGAAGTACCTCTCTCCTATCTTCCAGCTGGAACTGGGAATGACTTTGCTAGAGAGATGAATCTTACTCATGATGCGGATGTGTTCGTACAAATCATAGAGAATGCACCTTCTATCGAGTTAGAATTCCTCACCTACCATGAACAAAATTCAGGAACATCAGGAATTGCACTCAATTCACTTGGATTTGGAATCGATGCTGCGATTTGCGAATTAAACCAAAAGCAAAGACAAGCTGTTCTTGAATCAAACGGAATCAAAAAGGCATCTTACCTCACACCGATTTTAAAGGCGTTTAGAGAGCGTGAAGAATTTGAAGCGGTAATTACTATAGATAATAACGAAAGCTTCACAGTGACCCATAATCTGCTTGTAGGGGCATTCAATCATTCGTTCTTTGGTGGAGGAATCCGTTTTGTCCCAACTGCCCAGCAAGGAAATCACTCATTTGAAGTCGTCGTTGCTCGTAAAGTGAGTGGGTTTACGATTCTTAAAGCTTTTCCATTTATTTTGACGAACGGTAGTCACTTTAAACACTTCCCTAATCACTTACAAAAGTATCAGTGTACTGCGGCACGTATTCAAATTAACGGACCAATTAAATCACAAACCGATGGCGAATTTACCAAATATGGTAATGTAGACATCAGAATTCAATTGGATTCTTATCCATTTATTCTTACAAAACAAAATTAAAAAGGCGAATGTTTTTACACATTCGCCTTTTCTTTATCTTTTGAAAAGTTTTTTAAAACTGATGATTGGCTCGTTTTTCACGATTTTCTCGTTTCCAATAAATTCTCGCATCATTTTAAGAGTGCGACCAGAATCTTTAGATACAAACTGGAATGTTTTAGAAGAATTCGTATCGATATAATACGCCCGAATAAACTTCCCTTTAAACATCACATGAGCTCTTACCAGTTTAATTTCTTCCCACGGAATTTGAAGATAGCTTTCTGGATTTTGATGATTGTAAAATTCAAAAGCACGGTCTCCAATCAGAATATCCCCATTGGTATATCCAAAGCCCCCATTAAATAGGTTTGCTTTTGTCTTATAAATGGCTTTTGTATTTAACGATACAACCATAGTCTACTCTCCAGTCCTCTTTATTAAGGAGCCATTACTCCTGTTAATCCAGCTAAAATACCTAATGCAAATAGCCCAAAGATAATGTAAATTGGTTTTACATTTTTCTTCAATAACCACATTACGAAGAATGTTAATAGTAATGCAGCTAACCCTGGGATTAACTTGTTTAAGTTATCTTGAAGTGTTGTCACAGCTTCTGGTGATAATGTTTTACCACCTAGTAATTTAGTAACAATATCTCCTAATTGGCCTCCATTAACAACGTCATCTGCTCCAGGTAATTGAATATATTGCTCTGGTTTCAATTCTACTCTCGTTAACACAAGTGGGAATTTCATACTTGTCCAACGTTGTACTAAGATCCCCATTACAAACATCCCCACGATTGAAGATACTTTTGTAATAGATTGTAAAATACCACCTGATAAGTCTTTTGTGATTTCAGAACCTTGACGGTATCCTAATTCTTGTGTAGACCACATGAATGCGATACGGATTAAGTTCCAAACGATGAAGAAGAACAATGGTCCAATGATTGAACCTGTTGCAGCTAACCCTGCAGCAATCGCTCCTAAAATAGGACGAATTGTAAACCAGAATACTGGGTCACCGATACCTGCTAGAGGTCCCATCATCCCAACTTTAACCCCTTGAATCGTTGCATCATCGATTTGTGCACCATTTGCACGGTCTTCTTCAAGTGCTAATGTTACCCCAAGAATTGGCGAAGCGATATATGGGTGTGTATTAAAGAATTCTAAGTGACGTTTTAACGCTGCTTTTGAATCTTCTGGATTTGGATATAATTTTTTCAATGCTGGAATAAGCGAGAACGCCCACCCACCATTTTGCATACGTTCATAGTTCCAAGAACCTTGTAAGAATTGTGAACGTAGCATAACGCTTAAGCGGTCTTTTTTAGTTAAAGATACTTTTTTCTCTGTCATGTCATTCACTCTCCTTAATAATCATTTAAAATGTCACCAAGTGGGTCTCCTGAACCAGAATTTCCACCAGCTGAACCATTTCCACTGTTGTTTGATAAGTTTAAATAAATAAATGCTAAGCTTAATGCGATAACCCCTGTAGCGATTAAAGTTAATTCGTTTAATGGAGCAATAGCAAAACCGATGAAGAAGAATGGCCATGTTTCTTTTGAAGCCATTAAGTTAATAACCATCGCTAACCCTACTGCTACTACCATGTTACCACCAATTGTCATCCCATTTGCAAACCATTCTGGAATTAATTTTAAGTATTCTTGAACCACTTCTGAAGATACGAATAGAAGTGCTCCTGCTGGAATCATAATACGTAATCCTTGCATTGATAATGATACATAGTGCCAGAAGGCTACGCCTCGGAAATCTCCATTTTCAGCTGCAGCATCTGCTCTGTGAACTAAACCAACTGCTAATGTACGTACAACCATTGTTAATACAAGACCAACTGTTGCTAAAGTAATTGCAGTACCAATCGCTAAGTTACGCCCAGCATCAGAGAAGTCATTCCCTTTGATATAAATAATAGCCGACGCTACTGATGCTAAGGCAGCATCTGGTGCAACTGCGGCCCCAACGTTAGCCCAAGCAAGTGCGATAATTTGTAATGAACCGCCAAGAATAATTGCTTCAGAAAGATGTCCTGTTGCAAGTCCGATTAATGTACACGCAATAATTGGTTGATGGAATTGGAATGCGTCTAAGATTCCTTCCAAACCAGCTAAGAATGCGACAATTAGGACTAAAATAATTTGAATTGCATTAAAATCCATAATAATCTCCTATCTGTATGTTATAGTTTTAAGCCTTCATTAGACTTTGCTTCAATTAATTTAAAGATATCCGCTGGAGAGTCAGAAACTACTTTACGAACATCCATCTTCACGCCTAGGTCACGAAGTTTCTTATAAGTTTCTACATCATCTTGGTCAACAGATAATGCATTACTAATTTGAACTTTACCGACTGAGTGCGCCATTGAACCAATATTCAATTCATCAATTTTCACACCTTGTTCAATCACTTCAAGTGCTTCTTGAGGTGTTTCGAATAATAATAATGCCTTTGTATCCCCAAAACGTGGATCATTATATACTTCCACTAATTTCTTAAGTGGAATCACGTGCGCACGAACTCCTGTTGGAGCCGCTTGCTCGATTAACTTCTTACGTAAATCATCTTTTGCAACTTTATCAGAAACAACGATGATACGATTTGGATTTGTTGCCTTTGTCCAGCTTGTTGCTACTTGTCCATGTAAAAGACGAGTATCCACACGCGCTAACACAAATTTAATTTTGCCATCTCCGATGACAGTTCCTTCTGGAATTGCACCATTTGAAACTGGAGCAGCAGATTCTGCTTTCTCCTCTTTCTTCTCTTCTGGTTGAAGTGATTCAGGACGAATCTTCACACCTTCAATAGCTGTTGGCGCAATCGCTTTTGCAATCTCATGTGATGTATTCATTGAGAAACGACTTGCGTACGCTTCAATTAACATCGGCAAGCTTAAACCAGCTACGATTGCACGGTGGTCTGGGTCTTCTTCAAACAAGATGTTTGCTTGGTTGAATGGACTACCACCCCATAAGTCTACTAGAAATAGAATTTCTTCAGTCTCTAGCTTTTCAACTGCTTCACGCAGTTTTCTTTGTAAGTCTTCAGGTCCTTCACTAGGCATAAAAACAACAGATTCAACTTTTTCTTGATTTCCGAAAATCATTGAACCTGATTGCTTAATTCCATCTGCAAATTCGCCGTGACTTGCAATGATAATTCCTACCATAAAGCTACCTCCTTTATTTAAATTAAATCGCTTTTATGATTTAGTCTATTTTACCATAACCATACACTCACTTAAAGAAATCTTAACTTTTAAATTGTTTTTTATCGGTTCCAATTCCTATTTACCATAGAAAAAAAGCTAATCCCTAAGGACTAGCTTTCTTTAACAATTTATTTATATTGCGGACGACTATACCCGATAATATATCGAGCATTCAATCTATGTGATTTACGAACGACTTTTGATTCATCATAATTACGATCACTTGTATTTCCTTCAATCGTAATCACTATCGCCTTCTGACTTTTTCACATGGCATAGTCGGCACGCCGTCAGTTTCAAATGTAATCACATCTCCTGTTGAGGGGCTGAATTTCAAAGCCCAAAACCCTAGTAATGATGTAATTTATTTCCGTTATCATCGAGATAGAATGTAAATCCTTCTCCGATAACTTGGTTCACGTCTGTAATGATTACAAACGCTTCTGGATCATACTCGTGAATAATTCGTTGGACTGGCATCAATTGTTGACGACTGACAACAACGTATAACACTTGTCGCTTCTCTTTTGAGTAGAAGCCATGTCCATCCAACACTGTAATACCACGATCTAAATCCGTTTGGATTCTTTGTCCAATTTCATCATATTTATCCGAAATAATCATGATGGCTTTTCGTGGATTAAACCCTTCTAAAATAAAGTTAATCACTTTACTTGCGATAAATAACATAATTAACGTTAGAACTGCTTTTTCAAAACCAATCACAAACGCAAGTGGTGTCACAATAATGAAGTCAATCATCAGTAATGAAGAAGACACGCTCCACCCTAAATATTTATGCATCATCATCGCAATAATATCCGTACCAGCTGTCGTCCCTTTCCCAAGAATAACAAGACCTAATGCTATTCCTACCAAAAATCCTGCTGCTACACCAGCAACAACTAGGTTTTCTGGAACGAATACTGGCCAGTCTTGCGTCACTTTTAGGAAAAATGGTAATTCAAAAACTGCCAATACCGTATAAATCATTGTTTTTCTTTCAAGATAACGATAACCAATAATTAATAAAAATCCATTCAAAATTAAATTTGATAAGGCTGGGTCAATTTGTAAAGTATAATACCCTAACAAGGTAACCCCTGTAATCCCACCTTCACCAAAGTGGTTAGCAATTACAAGTGCATTAATTGTATACGAAAATAAAAAACAGCCTAATGTAACCAGAATGAAGGACTTTAATGTGTCTTTGTTTAAAAATTTCTCCAATTAAATTCCTCCTTATTCTGGATCCCTATGGAATCGTCCATAGAAGTTTTCAGTACTAATTTGATTAATAATAGCGCGTGGGTCTGCTTCTTTAATGACAGCAACTGCATCGATAACTTCATACGAAGACAATACAGTATGTAATAAATACATTCTTTCTCTACTAAATCCACCGATAGCTTCCACGCACGAAATCCCATGTCGAACTGTCTTCAAATAGGCATCCATGACATCTTCACCATAGCGAGTTGTAATTTGCAACGTCACTTTATGATAACGTTGATGGAAGGTGCTAATAACTTTTGTTGAAATATATTGGAAGATAATCGAATATCCTGCATGTTTCCAACCAAATAAGGCACCGAAAATCAGTAGTAATGCTGTATTAAATAGGAAAACTTCTTGCCAGATGGTTTTTCCATTACGGTTTGAAACGTATAACGCCACAAAGTCCATTCCACCAGTAGAAGCATTTCCTTTCAAGGCTAGTGAAACATATAAACCATTTAGTACACCACCAAAAATCACATTCAGCATTGTATCATCCACAAATAGTGGTTCAAAATTCAATACTCGAATAAAGAAACTTCCTACGAATACTTGTAGAATCGAATAAAATGTAAATCGTGCACTGATTCCACGGTAGCATAAAATTGCAACTGGAATATTGAGCATAATCAGTAACATAGAAATCGATAATTCGACACCAAAGAGTTCTGCAATTTGATTCATTAAAATCGATACTCCAAGGAATCCACTAGACAAAAGATTCGATGGTTGAATAAATACTTTTAGCGTAAACGCCTGTAGAAAACCAGAAATGACAACGGCTAAGAGTGATAATACATGCCTTATCATTTTGTTTTTACGATATTTACGATAAGAAGATGGGTTTAAAAAACTCATACATGATCACCCACTTTGAAACAATATTGAATGCCATTTGCAGTTGGTACTTTCAGCACTGCATCATAATAATGAAATGGCACTTTTTTTGATTCCAAATTTAACACCAGATTTTCTAATTCTCGCATATTTGGAACACGCCATTCGATTTCAGAAACTCCATAAAAATCTTGATGTGAATGAGGAATGAACTCCCAAGCATTAATCGCTAGTGAGTACCCATCTCGATTCACTTTAAAATTCTTACGACGAGTCACATAATCATAGGTAGTCTTGAATAAAAACGCTTCGGTTAAAAACGCTCCTGTTTCTTCAACATCGGACACATTATAGTGCACTTGTGCGATGCTAGCGGTTGGTGGAAATTCTTCTGCCATCGCATCGACTCCATCGATAAACTCATGAAGCGAACGATTCATCTTCGTCCCTTCAAGATATTCATCAACAAGTTCAGAACCACTCTCGCTTTCAATCATAAACTTCAAACGATTCCCTTCAGGATCCACGATATAAAAGTTATCCGTATAGCCATCAAAACCTGTAGCCGTAATCGTTTGTTCTTCTAAAACCAATCGATTAATGAGCTCTCCCATTTGGAATGGTTTTGTTAATTTAAAGCCGATATAGTACGTTGTTAGAATTGAATTTTTACTTCCTTTACCTTGAACTAAACTCAGTAAAGGAACACTACCTCTACTATGTCCAATAAGGATTTCGTTATCAAAGTCCTGCAGTACAACAAGACCTAAAACTTGCGTATAAAATTTCTTCATCACTGAAAGATTACGCACCGTTATCGTTACAAGAGAAATCGTCCACTCTTTTTTTGATTGTGGTACAAGCGCATCTTTCACTAACTGTAATAGATTTCGCATTTTCCTTTTCCTTTACTAAAAAAGTGGGGAGGAATTAAAGGATGTTCCTCACCCACTCCGTAATTTTTATCCTTCGAAAGCCACTGTTAAAGGTGGGACAACTTGTTTCTTACGAGAAACAACTCCTGGCAGTATTAGTACACCGTCTGTATAGCTTGCGTTAAACGCTTGAGCTACTTTATCTAGATGGTCACCAACAACTAATACTGTTGATACACTTGTTAAGATGTTTGTAATGACAAATACAAATGTATCATATCCATTTTTATCATTTGCTACACGCATGCTTTCTTCTAATGCATCGCGACGTGCTAATAATTCTTCAGGATCCACTACGTTTACTTGCGCAATACGTAAGTTTGCTCCTCCCATTGGGAATGATTTCGCATCTAAGTCGATTAAATCATCTTCTGATTTATTTCCTAAGTTTGTACCAGCTTTTAGCATTTCTAAACCATATACATTCACATCGATTTCAGCAATGTTTGCTAAGTCTGTTGCTGCTTCGATATCTTGTTGTGTGCATGTTGGTGATTTGAATAATAATGTGTCTGATACAATGGCTGAGACCATTAATCCTGCGATATCTTTTGGAATATCTACTCCATATTCTTTGTACATTTTGTATAGAATTGTATTTGTACATCCTACTGGTTCTGCACGGTAGAATAATGGGTTTGCTGTTTGGAAGTTTGCGATACGGTGGTGATCCACAACATATTCTACTTCCACTTTTTCAACTCCTGTAGCACTTTGTTGAACTTCATTGTGGTCTACTAATGCTACACGATTTGTTTCTTCTGAAACATCTCCAATCACGCGTGGAGCTTCTTTTTTGAAATATTCTAAAGCGTATTGTGTTTCTTCATTTGGAGTCCCTAGGGCAACTGCTTCTGCATCTTCTCCTAAATGACGTAATAAGTAAGCATATGAAATTGCTGATGTAATTGCGTCTGTATCTGGATTTTGATGTCCGAAAACTAATAATTTACTCATAATTTGGCCTCTCTCTATATAAATTTACATTGACAATTTTAACATAATTATCACTTAAAACCAATAGATAATGCATTATTTCTAAGATTTCTAGAAAAAAGAACTGTTATAGCTTTTAAACTATAACAGTTCATTCATTATGCATTTAAATAACCTTTATATTCGTCTGTTCTTAAAATACGACGAGCATTGTCCACACGTTCTTGTGTTGGTGGTTCAATATGGTCTAATTTATATGGAATTCCTAAGTTCTTCCATTTATACACACCCAATTTGTGATAAGGCAAAATTTCAAACTTCAATACGTTCTTCAATTTACTTACAAACTCACTTAATCGGATGAGATATTCATCATAATCTGAACGTTCTGGAACTAACACGTGACGAATCCATACTGGTTGTCCTTTATCTGATAAATACTCCGCTAATTGAAGAATATTTTTATTCGTCCATCCTGTTAATTTCTTATGTTGTTCATCATCAATATGTTTAATATCTAATAAAATAAGATCCGTATATTCTAATAACTCTTCGAATTTTGAGAAGAATGGTTCGTCATACGTAAATGGCATTCCACAACTATCTAATGTTGTGTGTACTCCAGCTTTCTTGCAGCGTTTAAAGAAATCGATTAAGAAATCAATTTGCAATAAAGGCTCTCCTCCGCTGACAGTTACGCCACCTTTACGTCCCCAGAATGCACGATATTGCAACGCTTGATCGAGTAATTCTTGAGAAGTAATCGGATGACCGCCCCCAATATTCCAAGTATCTGGGTTATGACAAAACTCACAACGCATACGGCAACCTTGCATGAAGGTCACAAAACGAATACCTGGTCCGTCTACAGAACCAAAACTCTCTGTAGAATGAATATATCCAGTTACTGGTTCACTCATCATTATTCCTCCTATCTTTTCTCTTCTAGTATATCACAATTCGTGTCCTTTAGGGCCATTTCGATTAAAAACGGATGGACGATTTTGCCCATCCGTTCTCTTAATTTCAGCAATTTTGCCAGTCGACCTCACACTTTGTGTAATCCGGTTCGGTCTCCTTGAAATATCTCTTGTAATTACATGCTTTCGTGCATTGTACGGTTAATTACGTCTAATTGTTGTTCACGAGTTAATTTAATGAAGTTAACTGCGTAACCAGATACACGAATTGTTAATTGTGGGTATTCTTCTGGGTGTTCCATAGCATCTAATAATGTATCACGGTTGAATACGTTGATGTTTAAGTGGTGACCACCTTTAGAAGCGTAACCATCTAACATAGAAACTAAGTTTTCTTCTTGTACATCTAATTCACGTCCTAAAGCTTTAGGAATGATTGAGAATGTATTTGAGATACCATCTAATGCATATTTGTAAGGTACTTTAGCAACTGATGATAATGAAGCTAATGCTCCGTGTGTGTCACGACCATGCATTGGGTTAGCACCTGGTGCAAATGGTTCGCCAGCACGACGTCCATCAGGAGTGTTACCTGTCTTCTTACCATAAACTACGTTAGAAGTAATTGTAAGGATAGAAGTTGTATGTTTAGCATTACGGTAAGTTTTATGTTTTTTAACTTTAGTCATGAATTCTTTCAATAACCAAACAGCGATTTCGTCAGCACGATCATCGTTGTTACCATATTTAGGGAAGTCGCCTTCTACTTCATAGTCAACAACAACGCCATCTTCGTCACGAATAGTTTTAACTTTCGCATATTTAATAGCTGATAATGAGTCAACTGCTACTGAGAATCCAGCGATACCAGTTGCCATTGTACGTAGAATTTCAGTGTCATGTAATGCCATTTCAATTCTTTCGTAGCTGTATTTATCATGCATGTAGTGAATGATGTTTAATGTGTTTAAGTATAAACCACAAATCCATTCCATCATGTCGTTGTATTTAGCCATTACTTCATCGTAATCTAAGTATTCTGAAGTGATTGGTTGATATTTAGGACCAACTTGTGCTTTAGATTTTTCATCGATACCACCGTTGATCGCATATAATAATGTTTTCGCTAAGTTAGCACGAGCACCGAAGAATTGCATTTGTTTACCGATACGCATAGCAGATACACAGCAAGCAATTCCGTAGTCGTCGCCCCACTCTGGACGCATTACATCATCGTTTTCATATTGGATTGCAGATGTATTAATAGAAGTTTTAGCTGCAAACAATTTGAAGTTTTCTGGTAAACGAGTTGACCATAGAACTGTTAAGTTTGGTTCTGGAGCTGGTCCTAAGTTTACTAATGTGTGTAAGAAACGGAAACTGTTCTTAGTTACTAATGGACGTCCGTCTTCACCAACACCGGCGATTGATTCAGTTACCCAAGTTGGGTCTCCTGAGAATAATGCGTTGTATTCTGGTGTACGAGCGAATTTAACTAAACGTAATTTCATAACGAAGTGGTCAACAAGTTCTTGTGCTTGTTCTTCAGTTAATGTTCCGTTTTCTAAGTCACGTTGTACGTAGATATCTAAGAATGTTGAAGTACGTCCAAGAGACATAGCCGCACCATTTTGTTCTTTAATAGCTGCTAAGTATCCTAAGTATAACCATTGGAATGCTTCGCGAGCGTTAGAAGCTGGTTTAGAAATATCGAATCCGTAGATGTTACCTAATTCTTTTAATTCTAATAATGCACGGTATTGTTCTGAAACTTCTTCACGTAAACGAATTACATCGTCTGACATAGTGCCATCGCCAATGTTAGCGAAGTCTTTTTGTTTCAGCGATTAAACGATCAACCCCGTATAAAGCTACACGACGGTAGTCACCGATGATACGTCCACGTCCGTAAGCATCTGGTAAACCTGTGATAACACCTGATTTACGAGCTGCACGCATTTCTGGAGTGTAAGCATCGAATACACCTTGGTTGTGAGTTTTACGCCAGTCACGGAAGATACGAGAAATTTCTTCGTCGATCTTGAATCCGTAAGCTTCAGCTGATTGTTCACTCATACGGATACCACCAAATGGTTGTAAGCTACGTTTGAATGGTTTTTCAGTTTGGAAACCAACAACTGTTTCTAAATCTTTGTTTAAGTAACCAGGACCATGTGAAGTGATTGTTGATACAACTTTAGTGTCCATGTCTAAGACACCACCAGCTTCACGTTCTTGTTTGTTCAAGTCCATTACTTGTGCCCATAAAGCTTTAGTAGCTTCAGTAGGCCCAGCTAAGAAACTGTCGTCTCCTTCATAAAGTGTGTAGTTTTCTTGGATAAAGTCACGGACATTAACTTCTTCTTGCCATACTTTACCTTTGAAACCGTTCCATTGTTCCATAAATTTTTCCTCCTTAGATATTGGTTGTGAAACTTATAACAGCTATCTACATAAATATTATAACACAATAAAAATTAGTTGCAATACTTAAGTGTAAAAAAATACAAAGATTTTGTTAAATATTGCTATAATAGCGATTTTAAAGTGTTAAAAGTTGTGAAATATGTATTATAACAGCCTGATTTGCTGTACTATTTTTTTGAAACAGAATGAAAAGTTTCACAATCTAGTATTCTCTATTCACAATATGTCCTATTACCTAGTTATTTTTCACTATCTTAAAATACAAAAAAAGAGGATTACCGAAATAAATACGGTAATCCTCTTCGTAATTTAGCGTTTCAGGAGGGATTCGAACCCCCGACCGTTCGCTTAGAAGGCGAATGCTCTATCCTGCTGAGCTACTGAAACAGTACTAAATTAGTATACATAAAGACGAACATTCTGTCAATTGATTTTACAGCTTTATTACGACTCTTCTGTTTCTTTTTCTTTGTCATCTGTTTTCTTCTTTTTAGAAAATAACATTACCCCATAGATGACTAACATCACCACTGCCATGATGAATACTCTTGCTGCAAGAGCAAAATTGTACAGCGCCGCTATACCACTTAAAGTAAAGAAAATGATCGTCATATTTCTAACGGTTTCAAGAATTGGGCGTTTTCTTCCCATTGGGTTTGGTCTATTGTCCATTTACTACTCCTTTGTTTCTTTCGTTTTATACATTAGTAAAGCGGAAGCAATGGCAACATTTAGCGATTCAGCTTTTCCAAACATTGGAATCGTCACTACTACATCTGCAAGCTCTATCACTTCGCTTGAGACACCCTGGCCTTCATTTCCAACAACAATAACGATATCCGATTTTCCTTGTAAAATTGAATAATCTTTTGAATCACGATGAAGCGCAGTAACAGCCACTTCTACACCTTGATTTTTAAGAGCTGATAAGTATTCTCGTAAATCTGCTTGGAAAACTGGAATATGAAAATGACTTCCTTGCATAGAGCGAATTACTTTATCATTATATAAATCAACAGTTCCTGTTCCTAAAACAACCGCATCAAAACCAGCAGCATCTGCTGTTCGTACAATTGTTCCTAAATTTCCAGGATCTTGGACTGCATCTAATACAATAATACGTCCACTGCACGGAGGTTCTATTTGATTTTCAATTTTAACAATCGCTAAAATACCTTGAGTCGTTTCCGTCATTGATAACTTCTGAAAGACATCTTGAGATACTACTAGAATTTGTACTACTGTTTGCTCTAAAAGATACTGATAATCTTCCATTCGATTACTTGAAATGACAATCAATTCAATCGGAGCTTTTTCTTTAATCGCTTCTTCTACAAGATGCTCACCTTCAAGAAGATACAAGCCTGCTTTCTTACGTCCCTTAGCGGTTTGGAGTTTTGCGAGTTCTTTGATTTTTTCATTTTTAGTTGAACTAATGATATCCATGTTTTTACCCTTTTAATCCTTCAATTGTACTAATGAGTTTCTTTGCTTCTGCCTTTTGATTTTGATGGAATCCACATTTCATCGGTATCACATAGGTTTCTTCTTTATCTAAATATTGAAGTGTTAACTTAGGATTACCCAGCAATTTCTTTTCAACAGAGACTTTTTGGATACGCTCCGAAGGGATGACAATGGGTCTATTTGCTCTCCAGACGCCTTCTTTAGAAGTTTCAAAAAGAACAAAACCATCTTTTGCCCAAAATAGTACAAAGTGATTCTCTTCTTTTTCTAAAGCCACTAAGCTGTCGGCTTCCTTCATTTCGAATCCGAAAAAACTAATTTGACTTTTTAAATCCTCGATGATTTCCATTCTTATTTCCCTTCTTTCGTTTCTGAATTGGTTTCTTATCAGTTGGTTCTTTTCTCTTCGATTGTGTAATTGGTTTTAATTGCCCTGCATACAGTTCAAACTGAACAAGTTTATGTTTTCCTGCAACTTTCTTTAAATCTCTAAGTTCGCGATCATTTACTAAGCTTAAAACTAAACCTTCTTTTCCCATACGTCCTGTACGTCCTGAACGATGAGTATATTGCTCCGTAGAATCTGCAATATCATAATGAATGACGATTGGTAAATCTTCAATATCAAGACCACGTTGCGCTACATCCGTACTTAATAAGAATGGGATTTGTCCCTTTTTAAATAGGTCGATCGCCTTCTTACGTTCTGTTTGATGAGCATCACTTGAAAGAAGTGCAACTGGCACTTGATGATACGCTAACTTTTCACCGAGTAATGCTGCATTTGCAATCGAATTAACGAAAACTAATGCCTGATTCGCATTTTCTGAGAAAGCAAGCTTTCTTAATACTTCATCACGCTTTCTTGTCGGACACTCGATATATCCATGAGTGACATTCGAATGTGCAGAGTCCCCCTCAGAAACTTCCACAAAAGTCGGTTGCATATTAATCCATTTATTAACTTCTTCTAAGTTCTTATTCTTTGTCGCGGAGAAGCATAGCACTTGTCTTTCAGAAGGAAGCTTCTTCACAAGTTCCCTTGTGTTGTTCAATTGCTCTGGATCGAGTAAATAATCCGCCTCATCTAATACAAGCAGTTCTACTTGATGTAGCTTTAATTTACGTAGTTTAGAAAGTTCTAGTAATCGTCCAGGTGTTCCTACAACGATTTCTGGTTTTTCCTTCAGTTTTTCAACTTGCCTCTTAACATTTGCCCCACCTGCTAAAACTTGCACACGGATTTCCTGTATTTTCCACTCTCTAATAACCGTTCCAATTTGTTGTGCTAATTCTTGTGAAGGCGCCACAATTAAAGCTTGCAGTGTTTTATCAGCCTTTACTCTTTCCAAAATAGGAACGACATAGGCTAAAGTTTTCCCAGTACCTGTTGGTGAGATGGCTACAATATCTGTTCCTTCTTTGATCAGTTCTTGTGTCTTTTCTTGTATCGGTGTTAATGTGTGGAAGCCATGTTGCTCCCAAATAGTCTTTGTATTCATAAGGTTCCTTTCCGATAACCATTGTTCTTTTGAGTCCTATTCATTTTATCGAAGAAATGGCTATACTTCAAATAGTTTCAACGTTTTTATAAAAAAAGAGAACTGCTCTTACACAGTTCTCTTTACTAGTTTCTATTAAAGTGCCATTTTCTTTTCCAAATATCGTTGACCTTGCTCGAAAAGCAAACAAATTACCCAGTACATAATCGCTACTAAAATATAAACCGTCATATAGTTTTGTTCACGACCGCCTACAATTTTCGCATTTTGGAAAATATCGGGCAAAGAAATCATCGCAACAAGAGACGATCCTTTAATCATATCCAGTAACACATTACTTAATGGTGGAATTGCAATTCGAAACGCTTGAGGAACGATTACCTTTTGTAACGTTTGACGATAACTCATCCCAAGAGACATTGCCGCTTCCCATTGTCCATTATCTACTGCATCCATTGCCGAACGCAACACTTCAGAAATATAGGCACTACTTGCAATACTAAAGCAAAGAAGCGCACAGACTAAAGCTGGTAACGTGATTTTTAAGAAAGGTAACCCAAAATATAGTAAGAATAAATACTAACGTTGGTGTCCCCCGCATAAAGGAAACATGGAATGTCGCAATCCATCTTAATAAACGAAATCTAGACCGTCTCATTAATACAAGAATAAAGCCTAAAATCGTTCCAAGTATAAAACTCGTCAATGCAACTCCTAATGTATATCCTAATCCACTAAGAATAAACCAAAAGTTATTAATCGCAATATTAATATCAAAGATTTTATTTAACATATTAGTCTACATCTGAAATATCGATTTTTTCTGTTTTGAAATCTTTAGGTTCAGTTACGTCTTGACCCGCGAAGAATTGCTCAGAAATCTTTTTCAATGTTCCATCTTTCTTCATCGCGTCCATTGCTTCATTGAATTTATCACGTAATACAGTGTTGTTTAGTGAAATTGAGAAACTAGAGCTGTATGGGTTAGCATATACACCTTCGTTAATCTTGATGTCGTATTTGTCTTTAGCAAAAGCAACTGCAATTGATTGTAAGTAGTAATCGTTAATGATTACGTCTGTACGGCCGTTTACTAAATCCGACATATATACGTCATTTGTTACGTTGTCATATACGACTAATTCAGCACCAAGTTTTTTAGCAATCTTCATGTAGTTTGTACTTGCAGCACCTGCAGCTTTTTTACCTTTTACATCTTCCCAAGAATGAATTCCTGAATTGTCGCTTCCACGAACAACCATTGATGTAAATGAGTATTTATGAGGTGTAGTGTGTAAGTATGCGTCGAAGTTTTTCGCACCTTCTTCAATTGAGTAGTTTGCGATATCTGTCATACCACTGTCTAAAGCTGTTAACATTCCGTCAACACCCATTTCAGTAAATTCAACTTTAAGGTTTAAGCGTTTCGCAACTTCCTTCATAATTTCCACATCGTAACCAGTTAATTCGTTTTTATCATTATGGAATGATTGTGGATATAAAGTACCTGCAGTTGATACTTTAATGACACCCGATTCAACAATTTTGTCCCAGTTCGCTTGCGCTTCTGAAACTGATACAGTTGTTTCTTGTGTTTTAGTTGTGTTTGCTCCGCATGCTGCTAATAATGTAGCCACAGCAACGAAACCAGCTTTCATCCATTTTTTCATTGGTTTAACCACCTTTTGTTTATTTTTTCAACATAGTGAACGATACCATACTCCCCATTAAAACACAATGAATAAAGCTTGAAAAACAAAATAAAAATGAAACAGATTTTACAATCTGTTTCATTTTGAAATTTTATATAGTTATTTACCTAGTTCTTCAAGAATATTTCGGGCTACTCTCTCGGAAATTCCGATAGTTTGTAACTCCTCAAGACTAGCTTGTTTCATTGCTGTTATCGTTTTAAAATGACGCAATAGTTTCTTTCTTGTTTGCGGACCGACACCATCAATCATTTCCAATTTCGAAGCAAATGTATTTTTACTTCGCACTTGTCTATGGAACGTAATCGCAAATCTGTGAACTTCCTCTTGCACACGTTGTATTAGTTGGAATGCTTGCCCTTTTCTATCTAAATCGATTTCCTATAGTCTTCACCATAGAGTAATGTAGCGGTTTTGTGTTTTTCATTTTTTACCATTCCACATACAGGAATCTCTAGACCTAATTCATCTTCTAAAACTTCAATGGCTGCTCTCATTTGGATTTTACCGCCATCCATTAAGATTAAATCTGGAAGTCTAGCTCCTTCTCTCAATAATCTTGAATAACGTCTACGAATAACTTCTTGTGTTGTCGCAAACTCGTGACTTCCTACAACAGTCTTCACTTTAAACTTACGGTAATTCTTCCTGTCTGGTTTTCCATCCTTAAAGACCACCATCGCAGATACTGGATTGGTTCCTTGAATATTCGAATGGTCAAATGATTCAATCACTGATACTTTTTCTAACCCTAATGCTTCTGAGAGTTCTTCCAGGGCACCTTTTGTCTTCAACTGACTTTGCTCTTCTCTTCTGAACTTTTCATTTAATGAAATCTCACTATTTTGAGTAGCAAGGTCTAACATTCGTTTCTTAGAACCACGTTTTGGTGTCATCACCTTCACACCGAGCGTTTCTGATAATAGTTCTTGATCAATCGCTTCTGGAACCAAGATTTCTTTTGGAAGAATATGGTTTTGGTCTTCATAAAACTGAATGATGAAGGATATCACTTCATCTTCTATCTGGTCATAAATTGGAAACATCGCTGCTTCACGTTTAATAATCGTCGACTGTCTGAGTAAGAAGACTTGGATTGAAATCCATCCTCTATCAACGACATAAGAGAACACATCACGATTCGTGAAATCTGCATTCATAATATTTTGTTTCTCGACGGTTGCTTCGATGTACTTAATTTGATCACGATAATCCATCGCTTTTTCAAAATCGAGTCTTTCGGAAGCTTCATTCATCTTCGAAGTCAAATCATCTTTAATCGTCTTCACATCTCCGTTTAAGAAACGTTGGATTTTCTTGATTTGCGCATCATACTCTTCTTTTGGAACTTCATGATCACAACAACCAATACATTGTCCGAGATGGTAGTAAAAACAAGCTCGTGTTTCATTCTTTCCACATTTTCGTAGTGGATAAATTTTCTGGATGAGTTGCTGCGTTCCTGTCGCTGCGGTGACATTTGGATAAGGGCCAAAATAAATCCCCCCATCCTTTTCTACCTTATGAGAAATCACGAGTTGTGGGTCTTTTTCAGATGTAATTTTTAAGTAAGGATACATCGTACCTTGTTTTAACTTAATATTGTAGTGCGGTTGATATTTCTTAATCAGGTTAATTTCAAGTAAGAGAGACTCTTTATTTGTCTTTGTCACAATATACTCAAAATGGTGAATCTCACTCACTAATTTTTCCGTCTTGGTATCATGGGCTCCTCTAAAATAAGAGCGAACACGATTTTTTAGATTTTTTGCTTTTCCGATATAAATAATATCATCATTAGCATTTCGCATTATGTAACAACCTGGTAAATCAGGAAGATTCTTTAGTTTACTTTCAATTAATTCACTTGCCATTCAATCTTCCTTTCTAAACATTATCGTTGCCATACAATTTTTTCGAATTCATCTTTTAATTCACGGTCCATTTCATCCTTATAAACAGGATATAAAAATATAAATCGCACCTCTTTTTTACTCAATAAGTTGTGTTTTTAATAGTTCTATCACTTTCAGGCGCACTAGATGGTCTGGAAAATGAAGCACTTGCCAAATATAGTCGTAATCGATGAGTTGAAACTCAATCATCTTATTTAAAATGACTTCATGCCATTTCGAAAGCGCGAAGAATTGAGGAGGTAAAACCAAAGTCGAATGTTGCTTCATATAGTCATAAACTTCGGGTCTTACAACTCCTTTTATGTAATCAATCGTACCTTCGATAAAGACTTTCGAAGTTGATTTCTCAATGTACTCTAATGCCGTTAGCGATAATGGATCTTTTTCTAACAGTTTATTGAACTTTGAAAATCGTAGTTTACTATTCGTTTTGCTTAAAACAAATAAAATAATCGCATCATCACGATTGACTGATTTCAACGAAGCCTCTATTATAGATTCAACTTTTGACTGCGACGACCAAATGACTTTGTCCACTAAGCCTTTTAAGTAATGATTTTGATGGAACTCCTCAGATTCCACATCTGTGCAAGCGGATAGTTCTAATTCTAAACATTCTTTCATTCGGCATAATAATGCTACCGATTCTATAGTGAAACTGCGATTCTTTTTCGTTAAAAACGACAATGGATAAATGGATTCAACCAACCACTGGATAAACTGTTCATCACTCGTTCCATGCAATACACATAGTTGATAATTGCGTTCAACCTCTGGAGTCATTTCATGGGCCATAATGACACGAAGTAGTTTTGGATGATACATACAACTTTTGGCAGCAATAGGTCGCATGCTGACTTGTTTCATCATCACATTCAGCAAATAAAAAGCATCTATCTTCGTTCTGATTGGATAGAAAAATAAGTAATATAAGCGTCCATATCCGCTAAGAGAAGGTTCCAATTTTTCTAAATAGTCTTTCCACTGACTTTCGTGAATAGAGTAGGATTTTGCAAATACAATATAGAAAGTATACGAACTATGTTTCTCGAAGTATTGAATCTTCCGCTGAGTGATTTCATTATCAAAGAATACTAGTAGCATTAACACTAATCTAAATTCTTCTTTTACTGTAGTGACTTCAAGTAATACCGTTAATCGGTCGCATAGGAAGTCCTTCATTTCGGAGGATAACTGATCGACAAACTGCTTCCAATGAATAAGTAGAGGTTCTATCCAGTAAATCACAGGAATATCAAACTTTAGAATTCCTTCGTATACTTCCACATTTGGATTCAGTAGTTTTGTCATCGCATGATAGAATTGCGGTAATCGGTCTTGACTCTTCACTCGCTTTCCGAGTGCAAAAGCAAAGAACTCTCCCTTCCCGTCCACGGCATCTTTCATGAATGAATACGGAATTTTTGGATACATCTTTCTATTTCGAAGAAACTCTTCGTAGATGGACTGCTTACCCATTTCTATCCCCTCCTACGGCTAGAAACACAAAACACCTATCCTATAACGCTTCTTTATACACTTCCATTGCAACTTCTGGCGTCAAATCACCATGCTCAGATAATTTCACTTTCTTGTGACGTGTTAAACCGTCCACTAAAGCTTGTAATACCTCTTCACCTAAATTCACATCGCTAAAGCGAATAGGAGCTCCTAATGATTTAAAGAATTCTTCTGTTTTAGCAATCGCCTCATCAACAATCTCTTCATCACTTCCTGATAAATTCCATACACGTTTTCCATATTGTACTAATTTATCAAATTTTTGCTGTTTTCTCACTTTCATCATTGCTGGTAAGACAATCGATAATGTACGACCATGGTCAATTCCGTGGTTCAATGTAATTTCATGTCCTAATGCATGTGAAGACCAGTCCGTTGGTACACCTAGGTTAATCGTTCCATTTAATGCATTTGTTGCACACCACATAAATGTTCCGCGGTCATTGTAATCAATATGGTCTGTGTCAATGACACGAGGTGCAATTTCAATTAACGTTTGCAAAATACTTTCTGCATAACGGTCTTGAAGTAGTGCTCCTACTGGATAAGTTAAATAGTTTTCCATCACGTGGATGAAAGTATCTAGCAGGCCATTCACTAATTGACGAACAGGTAATGTATAGGTCAATTCAGGCTCCAATACTGAAAATACAGGGAATGTCTTTGGTCCACGGAAACTTACTTTTGCCTTTTTCTCAACAAGAGTAATCACCGCTCCAGCATTCATTTCAGAACCCGTTGCAGGAAGTGTAAGAATCGTCCCAAAAGGAACTACTTCTTGGACAGGTAATCCTTTACCTACACCCCATCCAAATAAATCAATTGGATCTTCTGTAAAGAGACTTGCTGCAGAAACAAATTTAGTCCCGTCAATAACAGATCCTCCACCAATGGCTAATAAATAAGTGAAGTTTTCTGCACGGACTTTCTCAACAGCTTTCATTAATGTTTCAAATGTTGGGTTGGCTTCAATTCCTGAAAACTCATCCCATTCACGATTCCCTAAAGCTTTAACAGCACGATCAAATGCTCCGTTTTTCTTAACAGAGCCGCCCCCGTAAAGGACTAATACTTTAGCGTCTTTAGGAATTTCATTATCAATATCTTCAATACGATTTCTTCCAAATAAAATCTTTGTTGGATTTTGGAATGTAAAATTTTGAATTTCATGTGTCATTTCAAATCACCTCGTTACTTCTTACTTTAATTGTACCAAAACTAATAGACCCTTTCTAAAATATCGGCTTTAAAAACAAAATAAACTGGACAATTGCCCAGTTTATGATTCTTAATTTATTATTTTTGATTCGATGTATTTTTTCAGGCGGTCTGCTGAGATTTCCTTTTCTAATTTAGAAACTTCAACAGGGCTTAATGTGACTTCACACGTTAAAACTCCGTCTGCATCATAAGAAACGACAACTTCTCCAACATCTTCTCTAGATTCTCTTGTCACTTTTGGAAACAACGCTGCTAATTCCTTTTCAACCTCTAGCGCACAGTGTTCTCTAAGTAAGCGAAACTGTTCTGCAATCACTGTTGGAATATAATAGCAGTCCACTAATGTCATTTCTTCATCTTTAGATTTTCGGTTTGACTTTTTCGCTTTTTTCATAAATGACCTCGTTTCTTTCTTCTTGTCTAGTATACAAAAATTCACCCGAGAAGGCAAAAACATTAAATTTATCCAAAGATTATAAACCTATTTTCCAAATGCGCGATTTCATGGTAAAATAGCTATGAATCACACTTATAAGGAGATACTATGCTTACAATCAATATGCTAACTCGTGCAGACAGCGTTAAAGGTCAAGGAGTTATGTCTGCGACAGAGGAACAAATAAACCTTGTAACAGAAGGATTAAAGGGCTATAACGTTGTTGTAAATCAGCTTAAAATTGCTGATATTAACCACATCCACACTATTAATCCAGATTTTCTTTTCAAATCATTTTTAAACAATAAAAAGCAACCGACAATAGCGTCCGTTCACTTTTTACCAGAAACATTAGAAAAAAGTATTTCTCTTCCAAAACCAATTAAAGAGTTATTCTATAAATATGTTTTATCATTTTATAAACAAGCAGACTATTTAGTAACTGTAAACCCTCGTTTTATTGATGATTTAGAAAAGTATGGGGTCGATCGTTCTAAAGTAACGTACATTCCAAACTTCGTATCTCGTGAAACGTTCTATAAAATTACAGACCAATCCAAAGCAGACTTACGTAAGAAATTCGGATTAGATCCAGACAAATTTACCGTTGTCTCTGCTGGTCAGCTTCAAATGCGTAAAGGCGTTCTTGAGTTTATCGACTTAGCAACTAAAATGCCAGATATCCAATTTGTTTGGGCTGGTAACTTCGCTTTTAAAGGTATCTCTGAAGGTCGTAAAGAAATTATGGAACACATGGATGATCTTCCAGATAACGTTCACTTCCTTGGGCTTGTGGAGCGTGATCGTATGAATGAGTTCTTTAATATGGGTGATGTCATGCTTCAATTGTCATTCGAGGAGTTATTCCCGATGACGATTTTAGAATCGATGAACGCAAACATCCCACTACTCTTACGTGATTTACCAGAGTACAAACCAATTTTATTTGACTACTACTTAAAAGCAAACAGTCAACAAACGTTTAAAGACGAATTAACAAAACTAAAAGAAGACGCCGATTATTACGCTAAAGCCTGCGAAGGTTCAAAACGCGGCGAACAATTCTATTCAAAAGAAAGTATTCTAGAACAGTGGCAACAATTTTATGATAAAGTTGCAACAGAAAGAAACTTGTTATCATAAAAGGAGAAATAATGACTACAGAAGAAATTAAACAAGGAAAACCACTTTCCCCTACGGCTCAAAAAGTCATGAACATTGCTTCAATTCTCGGAGCGATTGCGACAGTGGTCTTTATCGTTTGGGCATGGCAAAAAGGGCCTCTTTCACATCACAAGAGACGTTATCGTCCTATATGCTTCAAGCAGGAATTTGGGGTCCACCAATCTTTATCTTTTTACAAATCTTACAAACCGTTGTTCCAATTATTCCAGGAGCGCTCACTAGTATCGCTGGTGTTTATATTTACGGAAACTGGATTGGAAACATTTATAACTACATCGGTATTGTGATTGGATCAATCATTGCCTTCTATCTTGCAAGACAATACGGTCAGCAATTCGTAAAATCAATGGTTAGTGAACATACGTATAATCGCTATATCAGTTGGTTAGATAAAGGACAATGGTTCGACTACTTCTTTGCATTCATGATGTTCTTCCCTGTTTCACCGGATGACTTCTTATGTATGCTTGCTGGTTTAACAAAGATGACTTATAAGAAATTCATTATTATCATCTTAGTCTTTAAACCATTTACACTGGCTGCCTACACAATCGGCCTACGATTTATTATCGACTGGCTCTGGGCATTCTTCCAATAAGCAAAAACAAACCCTTGAGAAATTTTCTCAAGGGTTATTTTTTATGTTAATCTTTCTTTTTAAAGACTTGAACAGTTGCAAGAACAATTCCACTAATAAATACGCTGAGTGTTAAAATAATACCCGCTAATAATAGAGGATTTTTGCTTAGGCTTCTTAACCAGTTCGCAAATGTTCCTAGATCACTATCTTCATCAAATGATAAGATTCCACCATTCGTTGAACCTTCTGTTGATGAAACTTCTTCTGTCGTTGTTTCTTCAACCACTTTTGTCACTTTAAATACATTGGACTTAATCTCTTTTGTTAAAGTTGGGAAAGTATGTTCCACAATGATTTCATCTCCAACAAGTTTATATGTTGGTTTTTCATCGCCTCTTGTTAAAACTTTGATATCTTTCTCTACTTTAATCTTTTGACCATCAATTTCATGAACCCCAGCTTTTAACACTGTTTCTTCATGATATTCAGTAAAGCCTTTTTCTAAAAGAGCGTTCCCGAATTGTGCACGGTAAAATACACTTGTGTTATAGTCGCTCCAGCTACCAACACCCATTAATACTTCAATCAGACGACGGCCTTTTCCTTTTGCAGTAATCACATGGTTTAAAGCTGCATTTGGTGATGAACCTGTCTTAAATCCATCTACATCAAAATATCCTTGAGGCATCCCACTTGCAAGTTGATTCAATGTATAGAACGTTTCTTCTACAGGAGTTCCTTCCATTGTTGTAACAGCAGGTTCTCTTGTAATTTCTAAGAATTCTGGATAGTTCTTTAAGAAGTAATATGCTAATGTTGCTAAATCGCGAGCTGTTGTTTGGTTGTACTTATCTGGCACACCTTCAACAACATATAATCCACGGAAACGCTGAAACAACAGCCCCACTAGGATTATAGAATTTAGAATTTGTCATTCCTAATTCTTTCGGCTTTATCATTCATCATCTTAATGTATTCTTCGTTTGTTTTACTAATCGCGTGTGATAACATCACTGTCGCAACGTTTGAGGAAGGATACATCATCAGATAAAGTAAATCGCGCACTGGATATTCAATTCCCAGCTCTGATTTGGTTATTACTAATATCATCAATTGTAGAAATAGCTCTATCTTCTTCTGTTGCCGTAATTTTAGTATCTAATGTGAGTTTTACCTGCTTTAATCGCATCATACACAAGATACGCTGTCATTAATTTAGTAGTACTTGCTGGATCCCATGGCTTATCAATATTGTCACCATAAAGAATTTGCCCAGTCTCAGCATCGACTAAAATAGCTCCCTTCAGGTTTGTAGTATTCACTAACGTCATACCCGTAACGAGCTGTAATCTCGAAAATATCCTCTTCAATCGGAAGTTCTTTCGACGTTTGTTGTTGTCGTTGTTTGCTCTGTTGTCTCCGTTGCTTCAGTTGTTTCTGGAGCCTCTGTTTGTTCAACAACAGTAGTTCCTTCTCCCGGTTCTTGTGTTGTTTCTTCAGCAGCAATTGGTGCTAAAGCAGAAAGTGCAAATGCACATGTCATTAATCCCAAAAGAAACTTAAATTTACGTTTTTCCATTCCTATCCTCCTTGTAATTCAATTTATTTTACAAAGAAATTCTTAAGATTTCAAATAGAAAGAAGCAAATTCGTAACATTTTTGTAATCTTTACGAAATTTGCTTCCAACTTTTTTCAACATTATTCATTAAATTGTTGAGACGTTCTACTCTTCTTTCTAATATCGAAAAAATTAAAACATTCTCATCATCCAACTCAATCGTACCTAATGCGATTCCCGCTTGTTGTAATTTTGCAGAAACACACTCTAAATACTCTGATACAGAACACTCTACAGAGCAAGTCTGCAATTCTTGCTGTGCGATTCCTTTTAACAACTTTAATTTGGGAAGCTTACTGGCTAAAGTACTCGCATTATCTCTCCAATAAATTTGAGTTGCATAGGATTCTTTTTCAAGTGTTAATAGCATTAGTAACCAATAGTCGTCTTGCGCTTGTTCCAATAGGTCAGCGAACTCATCATTCCAGTCCACATCATCTTCTCGTAGTTCTTCAATCAATAAATCAGGATTATCAAAATAACTCTCTAAAAGTTGTCTGATACGTTCACTATGACCAGTAATGATATCGGCAATTTGATGATAAGCTTCCTCATCAGAATCACTATCCACTTCCACAGATTCACTATAAAACGTTTCTTCCATTTCAAAGTCATCTTTACGTTTATTTTTTCGATTAAATAACCACATAGATCGCGCCTCACTTTGACTGAGTTCTTTTCCATAGTATATCAAACATATTCCGAAGAATAAATACGAAAAACTAAAAAAAGCAGAAAGATTTCTCCTTCTGCTCGTTAATTATTCTAAATTGAATCTCCGTTAAAAATTGAGTTTTTAACGATGACATAATCTACTTTGCGGATGGCTTCAATATCTTTACCACCTGCATATGAGATTGATGATTGTAAGTCTTGTTGCATTTCGATAAGAGTATCTTCTAAAGAACCTTTATAAGGAACAACAATTTTCTTACCTTCAACGTTTTTACGTTCGCCTTTTTGGAATTCTGACGCACTACCAAAGTATTCTTTAAACAGTTGACCATTCACTTCAACAGTCTTACCTGGAGACTCTTCATGTCCAGCAAATAATGATCCAATCATGACCATAGTAGCACCAAAACGGATTGACTTAGCGATGTCTCCGTGAGTACGGATTCCACCATCTGCAATCAATGGCTTACGTGCAGCTTTTGAGCACCAACGAAGTGCAGCTAGTTGCCATCCACCAGTACCAAAACCTGTCTTAATTTTAGTAATACATACTTTACCAGGTCCAATCCCTACTTTAGTAGCATCAGCACCAGCGTTCTCTAATTCACGAACGGCTTCTGGAGTACCAACGTTACCTGCAATCACAAATGACTCTGGTAAATGTTTTTTAATATGCTTAATCATGTCAATAACTGAGTTAGAATGACCATGAGCGATATCAATTGTAATGTAATCAGGAACAAGTCCATTCTCTTTTAATTCTACAATAAAATCATATTCTTGAGGTTTTACACCGACACTAATAGATGAGATTAATCCACGTTCTTTCATTCGTTTTACAAATGGTAAACGGCTTGCTTCATCAAAGCGGTGCATAATATAAATATCCGTTTTCTGCTAAAAATTCAGCAACAGATTCATCAATAACGGTTTGCATGTTAGCAGGAACCACTGGTAATTTAAAAGTGTGTTTCCCTAATTTAACCGTAGTATCACACTCCGAACGACTATTTACAATACATTTATTTGGGATTAATTGAATATCCTCATAATCGAATGCATTTAATTCAAACATTTAACATCCTCCTAATTCGTTAATGCGTACTCATGTAGTATACATGAATTCACGTGAAAATGCATTAAATTCTTTTCAGAATCTTTCAAAAACTTCTTGAATGAAGGCAAACAAAAAAGCCTAGGCGAACCTAGGCTATAAAAGTATTGATTAGTCTTTTCTGCTTCCGAATAGACGTAAGATATCTAAGAAGATATTGATGAAGTCTAGGTATAATTCTAATGCACCTAGAATCGCAATCCCTTCAAGAGCTGATTGTCCTTCGTAGTAGTCATACATATTTTTTAATTTTTGAGTGTCATACATTGTTAACACAGTGAATACTACTAATGAGATACCAGACATAATCAATTCAACTAATGAACTATGGAAGAAGAACAAGTTAATCAAGCTAGCAATGATTAACCCTAATAAAGCTCCCATTGCTTGACGACCAAAACTTGTTAAGTCTTTCTTCGTTGTAAATCCAACGATTGATAAACCTGCGAATAACGCACAAGTAGAAATAAACGCTTGTACGATACTTCCTAACTCATAAACTTGTGTTACTATGAAGAATGTAAATCCTGTTAATGCTGCATATAAACAATATGAAACAATATAACGAATTGGTCTACCAAGTTCTTCATAATTTGGACGCATTACAAATACAAGTATTAATTGCGCAATAAAGATAACCCACATTCCGTATCCACGAGTCGTGACCATGAAATTGAAGAATGCACTATAAAGCGCTGGAACTGTACTGAATAGGTAAGCAACTAAAGCAGAAATTGCTAGTCCTCCAAACATCCAAGCATACACTTTCATGAAAAATTGATTTCTTCCAGCAATACTGGATTCAACACCATAATGATTATTTTCCATTATTTCGCCTCATTTCAAATTTTATTATAGATGTATTATAGCATATCTTTTACTAAACCGTAAATAAATTGTTCTGGTTCAAATGGTTGTAAATCGTCCATTTGCTCCCCTAATCCGATAAACTTCACTGGAATGTTTAATTCATGACGAATTGAGAGGATCACCCCACCTTTTGCAGTTCCGTCTAATTTCGTTAAAGATCAACCCTGTAATGTTAATCGTCTCACCGAATTGTTTCGCTTGAACAAGAGCGTTTTGGACCAGTCGTTGCATCTAACACTAATAATGTTTCATCTGCTCCTGTTTCAATTTCACGAGAGATGATACGATTCATCTTCTCTAACTCTTTCATCAAGTTCACTTTGTTTTGAAGACGACCCGCTGTATCGATTAATAAATAATCGAAGTTCTCTTCTTTTAGCTTTCTTAATCGCATCAAATACAACAGATGATGGATCTCCACCTTCACGACCCTGATACGACAGGAACGCCTACACGTTCGCCCCATACTTCTAATTGTTGGATAGCACCGGCACGGAACGTATCTCCAGCAGCTAGTAATACTTTATTGCCTTCTTGTTTTAATCTCCAAGCGATTTTACCGATTGTAGTTGTTTTACCAACCCCATTCACGCCGACAAACATTAATACGGTTGGGCGACCTTCCGCTTTCTTCAATGCAGATAAGTTGTCTTCCCCTTTTTCGTAAATATCGACCATCTTCTCAATGATAACTTCTTTTACTTGGCCAGAAGTCGTTGCATTTTGCAGACGAACTTCATCACGTAAGGCATCTGTAATGGCTAATGTCATTTCAAAACCAACGTCTGATGAAATAAATGTTTCTTCTAAATCTTCAAAGAAGTCTTCGTCGATTTCTCTGAAGTCTGCTAGGAATTCGTTTAGTCGATCTGAGAAACTACGACGTGTTTTCTCCATCCCTTTGTCATATTTCTCAATGACAATCGACTCTTTCGTCTCCTCATGTTTAATGACTTCATCTTCACCGGTAAAGGCACGTTTAATTCGATCAAATAATCCCATGTTTTCCCCTCACTTTACGCTTGTTTATTCATTTCTAAAATATGGTAAATAGCCTTTGCAACACCTGACTCTTCATTTGTCGCTGTAACATATTTTGCCACATCTTTGACTTCTTTAGAACCATTGCCCATCGCTACTGGATAACCGACAACTGTTAACATTGGTAAGTCGTTTTCCTCGTCACCACATGCTGCCATTTCATCTAGCGAGATTCCTAGAATTTCTCCTAACATTTTCAAGCCATTTCCTTTTGAAACATGTTTAGGAACAACTTCTAATAAGAATGTTCTTGATTTCATACAGTTGAAGCGTTCGAAGAATTCTTTCGGTAATTTTGCAATTCCTTCATCCAAGATATCTTGAGCGATACAAAGAACAGCCTTATTAAAGATATGTCCTTCTTCGAAATCTTCCGGATTCTTTTGTTCAAATGTTATTGGGTGTGGTAATGTGTTATAAATTGACGGACGTCCTGCTGGAGGCGTTGGCTCGTAAGCTCTCACCGTATCAATCATCACTAATGGAAGACCAACTTTTGTCACTTCTTCATGGCAATACTTCATATCTTCAACAGTATGTCCTGTTTCATAGACGATTTCTCCATGTTTTGTTTTTTGAATTAAACCACCATTGAAGTTAATCGCGTAATCATCGTCCCCCATTAAGTCTAATTCTTCCAGTAAGTGAACAATACTTACAATTGGTCGACCAGTACAAAGAACCACTTTAATTCCATTTTCTTTGGCCAATTTAATGGCTTTTTTATTTTCTTCAGTTATTTTCTTTTCACCAGTTAATAGTGTTCCATCTAAATCTAGTGCAATTAATTTAATCAACTATAAAACTCCTTTAAGCATTACTGCTTTCATTATACGCTCATTGAACGTATCTCTTATAGTATACCACAAAACAAGACATTCGTATTAAAAAAATAAGAGGTAGCACACGTTTGCCACCTCTTATTTCCTATTTTGCTTCTTCTAATTCATCGAAGTCTTCAAACTTAACTGAAGCAAGTTTTGAGACCCCAGATTCTTGCATCGTTACTCCATACAATACATCGGCTTCTTCCATCGTACCACGACGGTGAGTAATTACGATGAATTGCGTACGATTTGTAAATTCTTTTAGGTAACGACCATAACGCGCTACGTTCGCCTCATCCAGTGCTGCTTCAACCTCATCGAGTAAACAGAACGGAACTGGCTTCACTTCTAAGATTGCAAATAGTAAAGCAATCGCGGTAAAGGCACGTTCCCCACCAGAAAGTAGACTGAGTGATTGAAGCTTCTTACCAGGTGGTTGAGCGATAATCTCAATCCCTGTCTCAAGTAAGTTATCCGGATCCGTTAACTCAAGCGTTGCACGTCCACCACCAAATAAGCGTGGGAATGTGCGCTCAAACTGAGTACTTACGGCATCAAAGGTTGTCTTGAAGCGTGTAGTTACTTCTTCGTCCATTTCCGTAATCGTTTCTTCCAGCGTTTGTTTTGCTTCTAGTAAATCTTGTTGTTGCGCAGTTAAGAATGTGAAACGTTCTTGTACCGCTTCAAACTCTTCAATCGCTAACAAGTTTACCGCACCCATTTGTTCGATTTGTTGTTTTAAGCTACGAACGAGTTTCGATGCTTCTTCAATCGACATGTCTAGTGTTGTTTTAGCAATTGCTGCTTCAAACGTTAATTCGTATTCTTCACTCAAGTACGTTAATTTTTGGTCAATCGAGATTTCAAAACGATTTGCTTTCGTTTCTAATCGTGTTTGATTTTTCAACTGGTCTTGTAATTGATGTTGTGCTTGAGTTCTAGCAGCTTCTGATTGTTTTACATGAATTTCTAATGCAGAACGCTCCTCACGTAATTCCTTAATCAGTGCATCTAATTCATCCACTTGACCTTTTAACGCGTCAAACTCTTCTTGAATCTTCGCATAAATCGCTTCGTCTTCCTCTTGATTACGAGACTGTTCCGATTTCTTAGAATGTAATAATTCAATTTGATCTTCTAAGCGAGTTTTTTGAAGTTTCGTTTGATGAATTTCACGTTTTTCTTGGTTAAATTGCTCTTGTACACGAGCACGATTGGTTCCAAGTTCTTGCAATTCTTTTTGCTTTTCTTGAATTTGTTGTGTCTTATCTTCATTCGATAATTGAAGGTAATCCAATTCTTTTTTCAAGGATGCATTTGTTTTTTGAAGAGCCACCAATTTCTCATGGTTTTCAACATATTGCTCTTCCAATTGCTCATATGCTTCAATGAGTTCATCCATTTCAAATTGGTTTGCTTGTTGAATACGTTCGTGCTTTTTAACTTCTTCAAGAGCAAATCTTGATTGGAATTCTAATTGATTTAGGGTTTGTTCCAATTGAGTATGACTTGCATTTAATTCGCGATACTCTTCTTCTAGCTCGTTCTTTTCAGCTGTCACATTTTGGAACTGTGCTGATAATTTTTCGTATTCAGCCTTTGCTTCTTCAAATTGCTTCGTCACTGTTTCTAGTTGACTGTTACGTCGAACGAGTGACTGTTGGCCAGAGTTCTTAGAAGCTCCCCCTGTCATCGAACCACCTGCGTTTACGACATCCCCTTCAAGTGAGACAATACGATAGCGGTAACCTAGTTGTTTCGCTAATAGTTGTGCTACGTGTAAGTTTGTTGTCACAAGTGTAGTTCCAAGTAAGTTTTTAATAATCGAAGCATATTTATTATCTGTTGAAACTAGTTCACTTGCGATACCAATAAATCCGTCGACTTTTTTCGCTTGGTTCAATACCGTATCTGGTACTTGTTTTTCTTTAATAATCGATAAAGGTAGAAACGTTGCACGTCCTAGACGATTCGTCTTCAAGTACGTAATTGCTTTGGCAGCAGCCTTTTCATCGGTTACAACGATATGTTGGCTCGTCGCTCCTAGCGCAATATCAATCGCCGTTGTTAATTTCTCATCTACACGGATTAGTTCCGCTACAGAATTCACCACACCTGGCAACTCGGATTTGTGCTTCAGAACTTCACGAACCCCTTGATAATAACCAGCGTAGTCTTCAGAAACCTGTTTTAAGCTTCGAACTGTCGCTTGTAATTGTTGAAGGTGGCGTTCCTTTTCCATTCCTTCACTAGAAAGAGTTGCATGTTTCTCATTCACTTTTGCTAATTTTTCTCTAAGCTTGGAAAGTCGTTTTTCAGAAGCGGCTTCTTCTTTAGTGAGTTCTTCAATTTTCTCAACAAAGTGGTTTGCTTTTTCTTCTAAAGCACGATGTTCTTCATCAAAGGAATCAAAACGCTCCGTCATTTTTTCTTGAGCGTTTTGGTTTACTTCCATTGACTTCTCAAGGTTCTTCTCTTGGTTCATTAGACGTGAGATTTCTTGTAATTGCTCAATATAACGATTTTGAAGCTCTTTAACGCTTTCCTCGTTACTTTGACTTAATTGGTCTAATTCTTCGACTAATTGGCTCCAAGCCTCTTCTACGTTCTTTAATTCAACCTTACGTTCTACTTGATTCTTTTCAAGAAGAGTTAATTTTGCTTCCACTTCTTCTAACTCACGAAGCGTAGCAGCTAATGCTTCTTGATTTTCCTCATCACTACGTTCCGCAAATTTACGACGTTGCTCAAAGACTTTACGTTGACCATCCAATTGTTCGACTTTTTGGATTAATTCGACGTATTCTTCTTGCTTGGCATCGAGTTCTTCGTTACGAGCTTCAAGTTTTACTTGATTTTCCTCAATATCCACTTGAAGGCTTTCTAATGTTGCTTCCGTTTGCGCTAATTGCTCTTGCAGTTGCTCTACTTCTTGAAGGGCTACTTTCCACTGAGCATTTAATGTTTCGATTTCAACCGCTAAGAGGGCTGTTTCTACATCTTCTAACTGTTCTTTCTTCGAAACGTACGCAATCGCCTTTTCGCGTTGCTCTTCCAGCGGTGCTAATTGGCCTTCAATTTCATGAAGAATATCTTCCACACGATTCAAGTGATCTTGTGTTTGATTCAACTTTACGTTGCGCTTGATTTTTACGGTCTTTGTATTTTAATACTCCAGCCGCTTCTTCGATAATCATTCGACGTTCTTCAGGCTTTTCGTTAAAGATTTGCTCTACTTTCCCTTGCGAAATCAAAGCAAATGAGTCTTTCCCTAACCCTGAGTCCATCATTAAGTCAGTAATGTCTTTCAAACGAACTGGTTTCTTGTTAATTAAGAAATCACTTGCCCCATTACGATTCAAACGACGCGTTAACACGACTTGTGTTTGATCCATTGCCAACACTTTGTCTTCGTTGTTGATATACAGATTCACTTCGGCGATATTCACTGGCTTTCTTGTTTGAGAACCTGCGAAAATAACATCATCCATCCGTTTCCCACGTAAACTCTTAGCCGATTGTTCCCCAAGAACCCACTTAATCGCTTCAGAAAGATTAGACTTTCCACTACCATTAGGTCCTACAACCGCAGTCACGCCTTTATCGAATTCAATTGTTGTCTTATCGGCAAATGATTTAAATCCCGACATTTCAATTTTTTCTAATTGCATGCTTTAATCCTTTCTTTCTATGAAAGTGAACTCTGTGTTAGTTCTTCCATAGTCAATTTTGCGGCCATTTGCTCGGCTGCCTTCTTCGTTTTACCACTCGCAGTTTTGTATTTCTTCCCATCCACAGTTACTTGAACGGTAAATACTTTATCATGCGAAGGTCCTTCTTCTTTAATCAATTCATAACGAATATGAACTGTCCCATTTTGTTGCAAATACTCTTGTAACTCTGTTTTGAAATCAGTAATCAGTTCATAACGTCCATTTTTAATTTTAGGAACAATTACTTGGTCTAAGAAGCGTTGCACTTCTTCCATCCCTTTATCAAGATAAAGAGCACCGATAAACGCCTCGAACACGTCACATAAAACAGCTGGCTTTTCACGGCCACCGCTAAGTGTTTCTCCCTTACCTAGTAATAAATACTCGTTCAGTGAACATTCCTTTGCAAGCATCGATAAGCTATCTTCGCAAACGATTTGAGCTCTAAGTTTTGTTAATTGTCCTTCTTTAAAATGAGGAAATTGTCTAAAAAGCCAATCTGAAATATTCAGTTCTAAAACCGCATCTCCAAGAAACTCGATGCGCTCGTTATAGATTCCCTTCATTTCTTTATGCTCATTGGCATACGAAGAGTGAGTCATCGCTTCTACGAGCAATGCCTCGTTATTAAACGAAATATCGAACTTCTCTTTTAAAATTGCTGAGAGTGCTTTTATCTCTTTCATGATGGCCTCCTGAAAAATTCCTTATCTTCAATATTATACGCGTTTTGGGGTTAGATTACAAATTTACGCCACAAAAAACGGCTTGAATTCAGAGTTTCAAGCCGTTTTAAAATATTATTTACGATATCCTTTTACGCAATATTGATTTTTCTCTTCGTCATAGTTTAATGACTCGACGAGAGTACGCTGTTGCAACTGATTCAACTCTTTTGTCTGCGTCACGTCTAACCACTCTTCATAGTATGTCATTTGCGCTTTTACTTGTTCTTTCAAGAAAGCCTTTAATCGTTCCACATCTGCTTCATTTACTGCAGAAATTTGAATCGATGGATAAAGGTTAGGCTGGAATTCGCCTTCGATTAAGTCTGTCTTATTATAGACTGTCACCATTGGAATTTCTTGCATTTCCAAGTCGTTTACTAAATCGATAACCGTCTTTCATGTAGGGAGAACTGCACGTTTGACGCATCCACCACATGAACTAATAAATCGACATCGGCACTTTCTTCGAGAGTTGATTCAAACGCATGAATCAATGTTGTTGGTAACTCTTGGATAAAACCTACAGTATCTGTTAAAGTCACTTCGAAATTCGGGAACAAGTCCACTTGTCTAGTTAAGGGATCAAGAGTCGCAAACAATTGGTCCATTTGGTAAGTACCCGCCTGCGTTAATTGATTTAAAATCGTGGACTTTCCAGCATTCGTATATCCGATTAATCCAAGTTGGAACCCGTTTGAACTCTTTCTCTTCTCCCGTGAACGTTCACGATGTTTCTTGATTTGTTCTAACTGTTCTTCGATATCTTGGATTTGCTTACGAATATAACGACGATCCGTTTCTAGGCGCGTTTCCCCTGGACCACGAGTACCGATTCCCCCACCTTGACGAGACAAGCCTTCTCGTTGCCCTGAAAGACGAGGTAGTAAGTAGTTTAATTGCGCGAGCTGTACTTGCAGCTTCCCTTCTTTAGAACGAGCACGCATCGCAAAAATATCTAAAATCAATTGCACTCGGTCAATGATACGACAGTTAATCGATTCATTGAGATTTTTCACCATCGAACCTGTGAGCGATTGATAGAATACAACAAGGTCCACTTCTAGTTCATCGACAAGATGGCTGATTTCTTCCACTTTTCCTTTTCCAACAAGGGTACGTCCACTAATCGACTCACGTCTTTGGGTCACAGTAGCCACCACTTCACCCATCGCTGTATCGACCAATTGAGCCAGCTCTTGGTTAGCATATGCGAAATCCTCATCCGTTTGCGTCGTTTGTACGCTTACGATTAATACGCGTTCTCTTTGTTCCATTCTATCCCTCCTCTACAAAAGCTGATAGTTCTTCTAATAGTTCTTCTTTATCTTTTGAATTCTCTAATAAATTCACCCAACGAATTTGCGGTAGTCGATTTCTAAACCACGTTAATTGTCGTTTGGCGTATCGTCTTGAGTTTTGTTGAATGGTCGAAATAATCGCCTCACGCGACTGTTCCCCTTCAAAATACGGAATCCATTCCTTATATCCAATTCCACTAATCGATTGGATATCTAGACCTTTTGATTTTTCGTAAAGGTCTCTTGCTTCTTCTTCAAGACCAGCCTCACTCATCAGTTCTACACGCAAATTGATGCGCTCATATAGAAGTGCTCTATCGGTATTTAAACCAATAATAAACGCATCATAGTGCGGCGTCTTTTGAATTTCTAGGCTTGAAAACTTCTTACCGGTCGCATGAATCACTTCTAGCGCACGAATCACCCGTCTAGGATTATTGACCGAGATCTTTGCAGCGGCTTCTGGATCTACGGCATTCAATTCATTCCAAAGAACCTCAGAGCCTTTATCTTCCAGTTCTTTTTCTTTTAATAAACGATAGTCTGAATCATTCGACCCTTCGCCACTATAATGAAATCCATATAATAGACCTTCGATATAGAGTCCTGTTCCACCAACGATAATCGGTAGTTTTCCACGACTCGTAATGTCTGCAATAGCTGCTTCTGCCTTCTCTTTAAAGTCACTTGCAGTAAAAGGTTCATCCCACTCACAAATATCGAGCAAGTGGTGAGGAACGCCTTCTTTTTCTTCCTCAGTAACTTTTGCTGTCCCAATATCAAGACCTTTATACACTTGAAGCGAGTCTCCATTAATGATTTCGCCATTGAAGTGTTTTGCTAGTTCAATACTGAGAGCTGTTTTTCCTACCGCGGTTGGCCCCACGATAATCATAATTTTTGGTAGCTTATCGCTCATAGTTCTCCTTTAATTGTAATGCCTTTTGCGGATAGTCCGTAAAAATGGCTTCAATCTGTAGTTCAAAGCAACGGTTGATATCTGTATCTTCATTCACTGTCCATACACGTAAAGGCAACTGATTCGTATTCCATTCAAGCGTCCAATCGAGCAACTTCAAATCGGGATGATACGCTTCTTTTTCAAGTATGGCATCTCCTTTATTTGCCCACTCCTCTGACTCAAAGAGAAGTCCAATTTCTTGAGTTGGATTTAATTTTTTGAGCTCAACTAGCGTATATGGATTAAAGCTAGAATAGACAATTGAAAATGGCCAAGTCTCAGTACTTTGGAGCGCAAGACATTTCTCAACGAGCCCCTCATATTGAATAATATCTGTTTTTAACTCGATATTTAATTGACCATCGAAACCTAACTCTTTTAATAAGTGAAGCACTTCTTCTAGCGTTGGAATTTTCTCGCCAGCAAAATCGCTCTTAAACCAACTTCCTGCATCCAACTCTTTAATTTCTGCTAGTGTTAAGGTTCTGATTTCTCCAGTACCATTGGTTGTGCGGTCGACTGTCTCATCATGAATCAGGACTAAATGCCCATCCTTTGTTAAATGGACATCGAGTTCAATCCCATCACTTCCTACACGCACTGCTTCCTTAAATGAAGCAAGTGTGTTTTCTGGATGTGTCCCTTTACTTCCTCTATGTGCAAAGATTTTTGTCATTTGCGTTCACCTTCTGCTCGTGTATCATTTTCCTGTTTAATTGCGTTTGAAATTTGTAATAATTCTTTAGCATTTTCAAGTGTTAATGCGGTAATTGTCATACCTGAAAGCATACGTGCAATTTCTTCTGTACGTTCCGCTTCGTCCATCACTTTTAGAATCGTATGCGTACGTTCGCCTTCTTCCACTTTTTCAATATGAATATGCGTATCCGCCATACTTGCTACTTGTGGTAAATGCGTAATACTCAACACTTGTGCATATTCTGAAATGTAGTGCATCTTCGAAGCAATCGCCTGCGCCACACGTCCGCTGACACCTGTATCCACCTCGTCAAAAATAATCGTTCCAACGAGTTGTTCTTTCGTGAAGATGGATTTCATCGCTAATGTAATACGCGACAACTCCCCACCGGAAACAATCTTGCTAAGAGGCTTCAATGGTTCCCCTTTATTCGTTGAAATGTAAAACTCAACGATGTCAATCCCTGTTTCCAGTAAGTCTTCAGTTGTCTCAAATTGAATAGCAAATTGCGCATTTTCCATATAGAGACCGTGCAATTCACTCACAATATCAGCTTCTAAGCGTTTCGCCACTTCTCGACGAATACTTGAAATCTTCTCTGCAATCGCAAATGCTTCAAGAGTAGCTTCCTTCAACACTTTTTCTGTTTCAGCAATCAATGCTTCTTTATTTTCAATCTTATTCAAAGCGTCTCTTGCTTTATCTTGGAAGGCTAGAATTTCTTCTGCATCATCCCCATATTTACGTCTTAATTGATAGTAAATATCGAGACGTTCTTCAATAAAGGCCAAACGTTCTTCGTCAAATTCAGCATTTTCGATTTCATGACGAATCGCACTTGCGGCATCTTGTAATTGATAGTAAGCCTCGCTCATTTGCGTAGAAAGTGCCTTAAAGCTTGTTGAAATTGACTCTAAACTTTCCACTTCACGAGTGGCTTCACCAATAGCATCCACACTTGAATACTCTTCCCCTTCAAGAGCAGCAAGAGCTGTTTGAAGTGCCGTTTGGATTTTTTGGAAGTGAGTGAAGTATTCTTTTTCTTCACTTAATTGTTCTTCCTCACCCACATAAATATTGGCTTCTTCGATTTCTTGAAGCTGGAATTTCAACATATCTACGCGTTGTGCGTCTTCTTTTTCTGCCGTTTGCAAGGCTCTAAGCTCTTGTTTGGCAGCAACCACTTTAGCGTATGCTTCATCGTACTCGGCCATTAATGAACCCATTTGATGGTGTGCGAACTCATCTAATAGCCCTAAGTGTTTCTCTTCGTTTAATAAGAGGGAAATGCTCATTTTGACCATGAATATCGATTAAATAAGGTCCGATTTGTTTAAGGAGCGCAACAGTCGCTAACTGTCCATTAATACGGCAATTTGATTTCCCATTTTGCAATAATTCACGTTGAATCATTAATTCATCTTCAACAACTTCAACCCCAAATTCTTGCAACTTTTCAACAACAGCTGGATCCTCAATTCGGAATACCCCTTGAATCAAGGACTTTTCTTCACCATAACGAATCATCTCAAGCGATGCACGTTCTCCAATTAATAGGCCCACCGCATCAATAATAATCGATTTACCAGCGCCCGTTTCCCCGGTTAATACCGTCATCCCTTTTTCAAACGTACACTGAACTTCTTCGATAATGGCAAAATTCTTAATATAAATCTCTTGAATCAAGTTCGTCACCCTTTACTTTTTTAATCGTTGCGCTTCTTTAACAGTCTCTCTCGCGAGTTCTTCAAACGAATGAACCTCACTTGGAGCCGTATTTTTTAAATGCGCTAAAAATTCAATATTCCCACTTCCACCAGTGATTGGTGAATACGTTACTTTCTCGACAGTTAATCCAATTTGTTCACTAAAGCTTAAAATATCTACTAATACATCTTCATGTACTTTTGGATCGCTAACAATTCCTTTTTTCCCGATGCGTTCACGACCTGCTTCGAATTGTGGTTTAATCAATACGAGCACGTCTCCGCCTTCTTTTAGAATTGGTTTTAATGGCGGTAAAATAAGTTTCAACGAGATAAACGATACGTCAATTGAAGCCACATCTGGTTGCCCTTAGTGAAATCATCTGGAGTTGCGAAACGGAAATTCATACGCTCCATAACAACGACACGTTCATCTTGGCGAAGTTTATAATCTAATTGGTTATACCCTACATCGAGTGCATAACTTTGTTTGGCCCCATTTTGTAAAGCCGCATCTGTAAAGCCACCAGTCGAAGCACCGATATCAAGTAAAATCTTTCCATCGACACTGACATCGAATTCTTTTAAGGCTTTTTCTAATTTCAACCCACCACGAGAGACATATTTCAACGGTTCCCCTTTAATCATCAATGAACTCGTTACAGGAATTTTCTCCCCTGGTTTGTCGTATCGGTTATGATTCACCGCATCCACAATCTGTCCTGCCATGACAAGACGTTTTGCTTTTTCTCTGGAATCTGTCAATCCTTGTTGGACGACTAGAATATCCACACGTTCTTTTTCCATTTATTACTCCTATATTTCTAAATACGTTAAAAATTCAACGAGTAGCGCCTTTGTTTGTTGATTTGCTGGTGTAAACTCAACTTCCTCTAACGTACGCTTACAAGACGAAATTTCGCTTGCTAAGGCTTCTTTTGCGCCTTCTACTCCTAAGAGACTCGGATACGTATTTTTACTTAGTTCTGAATCCTTACCTGTTTCTTTACCGGTTTGCTCACTTGTCCAACAAACATCTTGCAAGTCGTTTTGAATTTGGAACGCTAGACCAAAGTGCGTCGCATACGAAATAAAAGCTTCTTTCATCTTAGCATCATCTACAAAAAGATTTCCAAGCCGAACAGCAGCTAGTAACAACTCGCCTGTTTTCTCACGATGGATTTCTTTCATTTGTTCTAGAGTAATCGTCACTTCTTCACTAGCAATATCTTTCATTTGGCCTGAAATCATGCCACTCATACCAGAAGCTGTCGATAACTCCTCACGGCTTCTACTAACTGTTCTGCTTCTAAATTAGCATTCGCAACAACCTCAAAAGCTAATGTGAGTAATGCATCCCCTGCTAAAATCGCAGTGGCTTCATCAAAAGCCTTATGCACAGTTGGTCGACCACGACGAAGGTCATCGTCATCCATTCCTGGTAAGTCATCATGAATGAGTGAATACGTATGAATCATCTCTAAGGCACAGGCCAAGTCTAACGCTGCTTCATTTGACGAAGTTCCAGCTGAACCAACTGCAAGCGTTAAGAGCGGTCTAATGCGTTTTCCACCGGATTGAACGGCGTATAACATTGCTTCTTTCAACCTCGCATCTGAAGCTCTTTTTTCAATCAGCTGCGTTAAGTGAAGCGCTACGTCTTGTTGAAGTTGTTTAATAACATCCTTCACCATACGACTATGCCTCTTTTCCTTCTGCATTCACTGTAATCATTGCACGAACAGTTTCTTCGGCTTTTGTCAATGTTTCATTACAAAATTGGCTTAATTCCATTCCTTCTTTGAACTTATCAAGCGCTTCGTCTAAAGGAACATTTCCGCTTTCTAATTGGCGCACGATTTGTTCTAAGGCACCCATTGCTTCTTCAAATTTCATTTCTTTTTTAGCCATTATAAACTCTCCTTATTTTTTGCTGTGACAGTAGCATTCACTAAACCATCACTAAGTCTGATTTCAATTGGTTGTTTTTCTTCAATTTGGTCCACTGATTTCACGATATCACCGTCTTTAAACACGATACCGTAACCACGTGTCATAATCTTTAAAGGACTAAGCAAATCCAATTTCTCCACTAATTGTTGGAATCTGATTTGCTTATCTTGCAAATATTTTTGATTGCTATCGACTAATTGTTTATGCAACCATTCGAGTTTTTGCTTTTGTTGAATTAACAATTGTTCTGGCGACACTAATTGCAGACGGTGCGTAAATTGCATCGACTGTTGTTTGGCCAAATGAAGTCTTTGTTGCATGCCTTGCATCAGTTTTAATCGCAGTTGATCAACTTGCTGTGCATAGACTTCATACATCCGCTCTGGTTTTACGAAAATACCAGATTTCTCTAGCTTACTTAATAACTCCTTACGAGTATTCAACTGATTCAGCATCGTAGTTTGTAAGCGCCCTGTTAGATTCCCAAGTGTTAAATGGATGTCATTTAGTACCGGCGTTGCAAGCTCTGCTGCGGCAGTTGGTGTAGCTGCACGTTGGTCCGCTGCAAAGTCTGTTAAGGTCGTATCTGTTTCATGCCCCACACTTGAAATGATTGGGAGGGAGAATGAAGCGACACGTCTAACGACAGGTTCCTCATTAAAGGCCCACAAGTCTTCGATGGAACCACCACCACGACCAATGATAACCACATCGGCATCCGACTGTTCTACTAAGTCCAAGTTTTTAAGAATACTTGGAACGGCGTGAGCTCCTTGTACCACAGTTGGATATAACACGAGCTGTGCGATTGGAAAACGTCTAGCTACCGTTGTTTGAATATCTCGAATAACGGCACCCGTATCACTGGTTAGAATCGCAATTTTCTTTGGAAATACAGGAATTGGTTTCTTCGGCCCAGCAAATACGCCTTCTTCAGTTAATTTCTTCTTCAACTGCTCATAGGCTTGATAAAGAGCGCCGACTCCATCCGGTTCCATATGTTCGATAATCATTTGATACTTTCCAGATTTCTCATATACCGTAACGCGCCCAATCACAAGAACCTTCATTCCTTCTTCTGGTTGGAATTGAATTTTCTTGTACGCTCCTTGGAACATCGTTGCTGCGATAATCGCATTTTCATCCTTTATGTTGAAATACTTATGGACACTATTTTTATTAAAGTTCGAAATTTCTCCCGTCAAATAAACGCGGTCTAAGTGCGGATCACGGTCAAATTTAGTTTTAATATACTTCGTCAACGCGGTGACGGTTAAGTATTCTTGTTCCATGTCCTACTCCTTCTTACTTTTTGCATTTTTTACGGTTTGCGCTAGTAACATCGCAATCGTCATTGGGCCTACTCCGCCAGGCACTGGTGTAATCGCACTTGTGAGTGGCGCCACTTCTTCAAAGAGGACGTCTCCACAGAGTTTTCCTGCTTCATTTCGGTTAATACCAACATCGATCACAACGGCCCCTTCTTTTACGAAGTCCTTTGTAACGAGTCCTGCTTTTCCTACGGCACTAATCAAAATATCAGCGCGCTTAGCCACTTTTGCTAAATCTTTAGTACGGCTATGACAAACTGTGACCGTCGCACCGTGATTTAACCCTAATAGTGCCATTGGACGGCCGACAATCGTACTTTGCCCGATAATCACCATCTCTTTACCAACAAGATCAATATTGTATTCTTTGAAGAATTCCATGATTCCTTGTGGTGTACATGGAACAATCGATTCATCCTTTTGTAGTAACTTTCCTAAGTTCACTGGATGGAACCCGTCCACATCTTTTTCAGGAACAATCGCTTCTAAGACTGCATCTGTATCGATGTGTTTTGGCAGAGGCAATTGCACTAAAATCCCATGAACGCTAGCATCATGGTTGAGTGTATTCACGTATTCTAATAGTTCTTCTTGTGTCGTTTCTTCACTGAGGCGAATCACGTTTGAATGAATGCCTACTTCTGTTGCTGCACGTTCTTTGTTACGCACGTACACTTGGCTAGCTGGGTCTTCTCCAACGAGAATGACCGTTAGCGAAGGTGTAACTCCACTCTTAGAGAGTTGTTGTACTTCCTCTTTTAGTTCTTCTCTTATTTTTCCAGCTAATGCTTTCCCATCTAGAATTTGCGTCATAGAAGTCTCCTTTTTTCAAAAATAATTATGTAAAGTTAATAAAAATATGTATGGTGAAATTAACATATGTGTGAATTAACATATATGTTAATTTTGAGCACGAAGAAGGTGGCAAAGAGTGTGATTGCTCACTTCCTGAAGTTGAGCTCGAAAAGGCATAGGCTCAAGCCTTTCGAGGTTAGTCCGCACGACTGCGAGCAGTCCTTTGCGGCTAACCTGCGAACCGTCATCGCCTATGACCGCCTTTTCTCGCATCCTGTTTTAAAAAAGAGTCTGAAACTGTTGCTTCAGACTCTTCGTGTAGTAGAATCTTACCCGTTTACTAAGTTTGATAAGATACCATTAATAAATTTCGCTGATTTTTCGTCACTGTAAGTTTTCGCGATTTCAATTGCTTCGTTTAACGCTACAGTTTGTGGAACTTCTAATTCTGGAGAAGTCATTTCGAAGATAGCTACTCGCATGATGATTAAGTCTAAACGGACGATACGGTTTAGCTTCCATCCTTTTAAGTACTTTTCGATTAACGCGTCGATTTTCTCGACGTTATTTTGAACTCCTCGTACTAATGCTATGCTGTATGCAATTTCTGGAACTTCGTTAAGTAACTCTTCTTCCGTAATTGCTTCGATAGAATAAGGTGAATCTTCTGAGCATTCCAACGCAAGACTAAGCGCATCTACAATGTGCATTTCAGGCGACACATCTAGTTGGTATAGGGCTTGAATGGCCAATACTCGTAGTGCTCGTCTTTTTAATGGTTTACGACTCACTATTCATCCCCCAATTCAAATAATTCTGCATCTTCGTGATGCACTGGTAAAATTTCTTGAACGTGAACATTCACTTGTGAAATCACTAATTCACAGCTGAATAATAATTGTTCTTTAATTTTGTTTTGCAATAATAGAGCTGTTTTTGGAATTGAAACACCGTAATCTACATTTCCGTAAATATCAATTACGAATGATCCGTTTTCTTCTGTTAAATAAGCCCCTTTAGATAATTGTTTTCCACCAAAAATAGTGTTTAAGAATCCAGGAACTGGATAGAAGCCTTCCACTTGTGCAGCTACAATCCCTGCAATACTTTCGATAACTTCAGGAGCAATCTCAATTGCACCTAATTCTTGATCTTTAGAATATTTTTTGTTTTGTTCCATTTTGTAACCTCCCTGTTTGATAGAAAATTACTCATAAAAAGATTTTCCAATTCTCATTTAGTTTACCATGAAACAGCTATTCTCACAACTACCGTCTATTTTAGAGAATAATGAGTTCACGAGGAACTTTTTGAATCACTTCGCCGCCTGTTTCAGTAATAATAATGTCGTCTTCGATACGTACACCACCAACACCTGGAAGGTAAATTCCTGGTTCATTTGTAATCACGTTACCTGGTACAAACGCTTGTGTCGCAATACGAGAAACATTTGGTGCTTCATGGATTTCAAGACCGATACCATGACCTGTTGAGTGAGTGAAGTATTCACCATAACCACGGCTAGCAATGTAGTCACGAGCAATCTTGTCTAATTCTACCCCTGTTTTACCAGGTCCTGCTGCTTCGCTCACTTTTAATTGAGCTTGTAGGACAACATCGTGAATCTCTTTTAATTGGTCAATTGGTTCACCAACAGCAATTGTTCTAGTCATATCAGACACATAACCATTGTAGTAGCAACCAAAGTCAAGCGTTACTAGATCTCCAGTTTCAATCACTTTTGCACTCGCAACACCGTGAGGCATTGAAGAACGAACTCCACTAGCAACGATTGTATCAAATGAAACTCCAGTTGCTCCAAGTCCACGCATATAGAAGTCTAATTCATTTGCCACTTGGATTTCGCTCACACCTGGTTTAATGAAATCTAAAATGTGTAGGAATGCAGCATCTGAAATACGGCAAGCTTCACGGATTGTTTGGATTTCACCTTCATCTTTGACTTCACGAATTTTTTCTACAATGTTTTGCGTTGGAATTAATGCTGTATCAAACGCATCTTCGAAGATTTCTAGTTGAGAAACTGAAACATGGTCTGCTTCAAACCCAACAAATTTTAAGTCGTTTTCACGAATAATTTTTTCAAACGCTGGAACCCAACCTGTCTTATGTTCAATCACATGGAATCCTTTTGCTTGTTGTTGTGCTTGTTGTGTATAACGTGCATCTGTTACAAAATAAGCATCTGTCAACGTGATTAATGCAAACCCTGTTGTTCCAGTAAAGTTTGCTAAATAACGCAAATTGTATGGGCTATAGACGATAAGTCCATCAATTTCTTGTTCTTTCATGGAATTTCTTACTTTTTCTAAACGTGTCATAATTGTTCCCTCCAATGAAAATGGTAACTCTAGTATAACAAAAAAGAGCCTAACAAAAAAGTCAGGCTCCTTGGAATTTTCATCAAATTCTAATATTGATTAAATCGCTCTAAACGTTGGCTTACAATTTCTTCTTTCGATTTCTGTGACCACTCATTCAATTGAACTTCTAATTGTTCTCTCATATCTAAAGCAATCTCTTCATTTGTCTTTTTCTTTTCTGGAATAATGCGGTCTACAATCTTTTGCGCCAACAAATCCTTACTTGTAAATTTCATAAGTTCAGCGGCTTGACTGGCTTTAGAACCGTCTTTCCACAAGATGGATGCAAATCCTTCTGGAGAAAGAATCGAATACATCGCATATTCCATCATCCAGACTTCATTGGCAACAGCAAGCGCTAATGCTCCACCACTTCCGCCTTCACCACAAAGGATGGCGATAATCGGAACTTTCAAGTGGCTCATAATACGAAGATTATCCGCAATAGCTTCACCAATCCCACGTTCTTCTGCAGTTGCCCCGCAGAATGCACCAGCTGTGTTAATAAACGTCACAACAGGACGATTAAACTTCTCAGCTTGTTTCATCAAACGCGCACTCTTACGGTATCCTTCTGGATGGACTTGTCCGAAGTTTGTCTTCAGGTTTTCTTGAAGCGTATGCCCCTTCTCCATCCCAATCACCGTAACAGGTTTGCCGTTTAATGTCGCAATTCCACCTACAAGAGCTTTATCATCGGCGTAGTAACGATCACCATGTAATTCAATAAAGTCGTCAAATACGGCGTTAATCCATTCTTTTGTGGTTGGACGTTTCACATCACGTGCCAACGCAACAATTTTCATTGGTTTCATGCATTCGACCCCTTTCCATGAAGGACAAGTAGACGATGAATCATCTTCTTCATTTCTTTACGGTGAACCACCGCATCGATAAACCCTTGTTCCAGAACAGTTTCTGCTTGTTGGAAATCATCTGGGAATTTTTGGTTCATGGTTTGTTCCACAACACGTTTTCCAGCAAATCCAACGATCGCTTTTGGTTCTGCTAAAATAATGTCGCCTTGCATCGCAAAGCTTGCAGTGACGCCTCCTGTAGTTGGATCCGTCAATACTGTTAAATAGAATAATCCAGCTTGATGGTGTTCTTCCACAGCTCCTGAGATTTTCGCCATTTGCATCAGAGAAAAGATTCCTTCTTGCATTCTGGCACCACCTGAAGCGGTAAAAATCACAACTGGCAATTGGCGTTTGATTCCCTCTTGAAAAGCCTTCGTGATTTTCTCACCAACGACTTGTCCCATCGACCCCATCATAAAGAATGAGTTCATGACGCAGCAAATAAAGGATTCTTCCCCGATTGTTGCCACACCGACTGTTACAGCTTCATTTTCTTTGGCTACTTTTGAGGCTTTCTCCAATTTTCGCTTCGTACCCTGGAAAGGCTACATCCACTTTTGGTTTTTCATCCTCAAAAGAGTTCTTGGAAATGTATCTACTGTAATGGCTAATCGTTCAGCCGCATTAATTCTAAAATGAGCATCACAGTGCGGACAAACTTTTAAGGATCCTAAGTCTTCTTTGTAGACAATCTTGTCACAAGAAGGACATTTCACCCATTTCCCATCCGGAACTGTAGGTAACTCAGACTGTTCAGATAAGTCTACTTTGGTACGATTAATGGTGATATACGACCGTTTTCTAAACAGACCCATCTAATCACTCCTTTACTAAATCATTCTATTTCTCTTTTGGTTGATTCCAGTGTTTCAAAAATTCAGTTTCAACATACGCAGTAGTATAATCTCCACGTCTGAATGCAGAAGAATCTAATAAATCTTCAACGAATTCTTGGTTCGTATCCACACCTTCTACTACAAGTTCAAAGAGCATCCGTTTCATGCGAAGAATGGCTTCTTCACGTGTCTTTACCGTGCGCAATCAGCTTTCGTTAACATTGAATCGTAGAATGGTGGAATTTGATATCCTGTATACAGTGCTGATTCAATACGAACGCCCATACCACCAACAGGTTGGTGTAAGAACGTTACTTTACCTGGAGAAGGACGGAAGCCTTCAAATGGATTTTCAGCGTTTAAACGACATTCAATCGCATGTCCTTCAAAAGTAATATCCTCTTGCGTAAATGGTAACTCTTCTCCTGCAGCAATCTTAATTTGTTGTTGTACAAGATCCACATTCGTAATCATTTCTGTAATCGGATGTTCAACTTGAATACGCGTATTCATTTCCATGAAATAGAAATGTTTTTCTTCATCCACAAGAAACTCAATCGTTCCTGCGTTTTGATAACCGACTGCTTTAGCAGCACGAACAGCTGCTTCCCCCATTTCTCTTCTTAGTTGAGGAGAAAGAGATGGACTTGGTGCTTCTTCGATAATCTTTTGATTTTTACGTTGAAGCGAACAGTCACGTTCTCCTAGGTGAACTACATTCCCGTGTTGATCGGCTAAAATTTGAAATTCAATATGTTTGGCTGGATAAATAATACGTTCCATGTACACATCGGCATTCCCGAAGGCTTGTAAGGCTTCTTGACGCGCTGTCACAAATTGATGTTCAAATTCTTCAACAGTTTCAACACGACGAATCCCTTTACCACCACCACCGGCAACCGCCTTAATTAAGAGCGGGAAGCCGATACGCTTTGCAAGTTCAATTCCTTCTTCAACGGTTGCAACAACATCATCACTACCAGGAATCACCGGTACGTTTGCCGCAATCATTTGTTTACGCGCTTCTGCTTTATCCCCCATTTGAGAGATGACTTCGCTTGAAGGCCCAATGAAAGTGATATTGCATTCCGCACACATTTTGGCAAATTTGGCATTCTCCGATAAGAATCCAAATCCAGGGTGAATCGCTTGTGCGCCTGTTATAACAGCTGCGCTCAAAATATTTTCAACTTTTAAGTAAGAATCTTTTGAAGCAGCAGGTCCGATACAAACGGCATGGTCAGCTAATTGTACATGAAGAGCATCTTTATCCGCTTGGGAATAGACTGCTACCGATTCAATTCCTAACTCGCGACAAGCACGAATAATGCGGCAAGCAATCTCTCCACGGTTTGCGATTAGTACTCTATTAAACATAGGCTTAACGTCCAATAATAAAGGTTAATTCAGCTTCTGCGACTTTCTTACCATCGACATAAGCAACGCCTTTACCGATTCCTGCATATTCTTTTAATTTCACGATATCCACTTGAAGTGTTAACACATCTCCTGGAGTTACTTTTTGACGGAATTTAACATTGTTTAATCCACCTAAGTAAGCTGTTTTTCCTTTGAAAGAATCTAATTTCAATAATGGAATTGAACCCGCTTGTGCTAATGCTTCAACGATTAACACACCAGGCATTACAGGTTCACCAGGGAAATGTCCTTGGAAGAAGCTTTCGTTAAATGTCACGTTTTTACGTGCCACAACGTGCTCACCTGGTACTAATTCATCTACACGGTCAATAAATAAAATTGGGTAACGGTTAGGGATTAACTCAGCTACGTCAGTTACAGTCATAATGTTCATCTTAATTTCCTCCTAAAAGTTGGGTTTAGCGAATCGCAAATAGTTTTTGTCCGAAATCAACCATTTGGCCGTTTTCTACAAGGACTTCCACAACTTCACCATTGAAGTCGCTCTTAATTTCGTTCATGATTTTCATTGCTTCGATAATACATACAGTGTCGTTTGAAGTGATTTGTTTACCCACTTGTACAAATGGATCTGCATCTGGTGAAGATTGTAAGTAAACCACCCCAACGATTGGGCTTGTAATGTATTTTGCATCTGTTGCTACTTGTGGAGCTTCTTGAGCTTCATGCAGTAGGAGCGGCACTCACTGGTGCAGCTTCTACTGGGGTTGCCACGTTTGCGACTGGTGCAACGGCATTAGAAACGACTTGAGGATATTCCTCACGTTTACTAAATTGCACTTCGAACTCTTCGTTTGATAAATGAAACTCAGTCATGTTTGAATCATTGAACAAAGTCATTAGTTCTTTAATTTCTTCTACATTCATGTATTAATCCTTCCATTTCTTCACGCAGATTACGGCATTATGTCCACCGAAACCTAACGAATTACTAATTGCTACGTCTACTTTTGTAGAAACTCCAACGTTTGGAGTTACGTTTAAGTCGCACGCTTCGTCTTGCTCTGTTAAATTAATCGTTGGTGGTACGAAGTCTTCTTCAACTGCTTTAACGCAGGCGATTGCTTCGATAGCACCAGCAGCTCCTAATAAGTGTCCTGTCATTGATTTTGTACTTGACACATGAACCTTATCGGCAGCTTCTTTTAACGCATAACGAATTGAAGTTGTTTCAGCTGAATCGTTTCGCTGGAGTACCAGTACCGTGAGCATTCACATAGTCCACTTCACTTGGAGCCACTCCTGCTTCTTCGATAGCTTGTAAGATAGCTTTACCAGCACCGCTTCCATCAGGATTTGGAGCTGTCATATGGTAAGCATCTCCTGTAGCACCATATCCAACAACTTCTGCATAAATTTTAGCGCCACGTTTTTGTGCGTGTTCTAGGCTTTCAAGAACAAGAACCCCTGCTCCTTCACCCATTACGAATCCGCCACGTTTTTTATCAAATGGTAATGAAGCTGCATCTGGATTATCACTGCTTGAAAGAGCCGTTAAAGCTGCGAATCCTGCAATTCCGATTTCACAGATAGAACCTTCAGCACCACCGGCTAAAATCACATCTGAGTAACCATGCTTAATGTTACGGAACGCTTCTCCGATAGCATGTGTTCCTGTTGCACAGGCTGTCACTAATGATGTACATACACCACGAGCTCCGATTTTCATTGAAATGTTTCCTGCAACCATGTTTCCGATTGCCATTGGAACGAATAATGGTGCAACACGTGTTGGGCCTTTATCATGCATTTTGATGATTTGACTTTCCATCACTGTTAACCCACCGATACCAGAACCAACCATGACACCAAAGCGGTCGTAGTCTGTGTTTTCTGGAGTAATGCCGCTATCTTCAACGGCTTGGATTGCTGCAGCTAGTCCGTATTGACAGAATAAATCCATACGTTTTGCTTCTTTACGATCCATGTATTTTGTAGCATCGAAGTCTTTTACTTCAGCCGCCACATGAACATCTAAGTCTTTTTTATCAAATTTTGTAATTGGAGCAATTCCGTTCTTACCTTCTTTAAGGCCTTCCCAGAAGCTATTAACATCATTTCCTAAAGGAGTGATTGCTCCCATTCCTGTAATTACTACTCGATTCATTGTTTTCCTCCTTTAAGAGATTACATATATAATCCGCCGTTAACGTTTAACACTTGTCCTGTAACGTATTTTGTTTCCGCTAAGAACACACAGGCTTCTGCAATATCTTCTACTGTACCGAAACGACGTAATGGAATTTGTTTTTCCCATTCGTTACGAATCTTTTCAGGTAATGCTTGTGTCATATCTGTATCGATGTATCCAGGAGCAATAGCATTCACTGTAATCCCACGAGAACCGATTTCTTTAGCAACCGATTTTGTTAAACCAATGATTCCGGCTTTACTTGCAGCGTAGTTTGCTTGACCTGCATTTCCTGTAACTCCAACAATACTTGTAATGTTAATAATGCTTCCTGATTTTTGTTTTACGAAAACTGGAGTCGCAAAACGAATCATATTGAAGTATCCTTTTAAGTTAATATTCATTACATCGTCAAAATCAGATTCACTCATACGCATTAATAAACCATCACGCGTAATTCCAGCGTTATTGACTAACACGTCGATGCGTCCAAAACGCTCTTTTACTTCGTTAATAAAGTTTTCAGCTACGTCGAATTTCGAAACGTCTCCAACAAATGTCATTACTTCACCAGGATAAGCATCAAATTGTGCCAGTGTTTCTGCATCAATTTCACGAGTACCGTTTAGACAACGTTAGCGCCAAGTTTAGCGAATTCTAACGCGATTCCAAGTCCGATACCACGACGGCTTCCTGTTACAACAACTGTTTTATCTTTAAATTTCATTTCGTTATCCTTTCAGTTCCTTTACTTTTTCAATGGTTTCTGTCACTGCTTTAAGGCTATCTGTGTGGAATAATTGAACAGAAGCACCTTTTGCTTTGGCAATTTGTTTCACCATTTGCGTCAATGTTTTTCCAGGCCCTACTTCAATAAAGACATCTACGCCCTCTTGAAGCATCCACTCTACATTTTGTTTCCATTTCACGGCATTTGTAATTTGATCACAGAGAACGTCTTTTGAAGGAATCCCTTCATGCGGTGTACCAAGCGTATTGCTTAATACAGGGCATTTGCTTTCGTGTAACTCTGCCACTTCCATCACAGGAGCAAAACGAACTTTCGCCTCTTCCATTAATGGTGTATGGAAAGGTCCAGATACCACAAGTGGTACGGCTCTTTTAGCGCCGGCTTCTAAGCATTTTTCACTCGCTACATCTACTGCAGAAGCGTGCCCACCAATCACTAATTGTCCTGGCGTGTTGTAGTTTGAAGGAACGACAAGCGCTTCTGGAGTAGAAACTTCACGGCAAATGTCTTCGATTACATTATCTTCAAGACCTAGAACAGCCACCATTTTCCCTTCGCCTTCAACAACTGCTTCTTGCATATATTGACCACGTTTTGCGACTAAGTTTAATGCTTCCTTGAAATCAAGGACTCCTGCTTCCACTAATGCTGAGTATTCACCAAGAGATAATCCCGCAGTCACATCCGGTGTGATACCTTCTTGTTTTAAGACGCTTGCGATTGCATGTGAAACCGTCAATAACAACGGTTGCGTATATTCTGTTTGATTGATTCGTGCGGCAGGTTCTTCTGAAAGAATGTCAGTCACACGATAGGACAGAACGCTACTTGCTTCTTCAAAGACAGCTTTTGCCACTTCGAAGTTGTCAGCTATTTCTAAGCCCATTTGTGCTTTTTGACTCCCCTGACCTGGAAATAAAAATGCGATTTTCATGAGTTTCCTCCTATTGCGCTGTAAAAAAAATGGTGGAAGTATGCTAAATAAGCATATTTCACCATTCCCTTTTTTCATTTAATTAAAAACGTGCAAGTTGTTTTTGGATGACTTCATGAGATTCTGCCATCAATTCTTGGATAATTTCAGAACAGCTTTGTTCTTTTGAAATTAAACCAGCAATTTGACCAGCCATCATTGATCCCATTTGAGTATCCCCTTCAACTACGATTCTACGTAGAGCTCCACGTCCAATATCTTCTAAGCGTTCAAAGTCTGGATTTTCTTTACTAGTTTCCTCTTTCTCAGCTTGTAAGTAGATTTTTGTTAATTTATTACGTAACACACGTACAGGGTGTCCTGTAATTTGTCCTGTAATAACAGTATCGATATCTTTAGCTTTTAATACAGAAGCTTTGAAGTTATCGTGCGCAGTACATTCAGTTGCAACAAGGAAACGAGTTCCAAGTTGAACTGCATCAGCACCAAGCATTAAAGCCGCTGCCATTCCGCGCCCGTCACCAATTCCTCCAGCACCGATTACTGGAATGCTTACCGCATCAACTACTTGTGGTAAAAGAGCCATGGTAGTAGACTTACCGATATGTCCGCCCGCTTCCATTCCTTCTACAACAACAGCGTCCGCGCCTTCTTTTTCCATTCTTTTCGCTAGAGCAACTGAAGCTACTACTGGAATTACAGTAATTCCTGCTTCTTTAAATTTCGCCATGTATTTGCCAGGGTTACCAGCACCGGTACAAACCACTTTCACGCCAGCCTGACAAACGACATCCACAACTTCATCAACAAATGGACTTAATAGCATAATATTTACACCATATGGTTTGTCTGTTAAACGTTCCATCTCTTCGATGAATCCTTTAACGACATCGCCAGGAGCGTGTCCACATGCAACGATTCCTAAACCGCCGGCATTGGACACTGCACTTGCAAGCGCAGGATTTGCAACCCATGCCATCCCTCCTTGGATAATCGGATATTCAATTCCAATCATGTCGCAGATTTTTGATTTCATGTGTTACCATCCCTTTTTAAAATTATTTGTCAGCTAATTGAGCATCAACGTAGTTTACTAAGTCTTGAACTGTTTCTAGTCCTTCTTCAGTATCGATTTTCACATCGAATTCATCTTCGATATCGTTGATGATTTGGAATAAATCTAAGCTGTCTGCGTCTAATTCATCTTTAAGACGAGTTGTTAATTGTACTTCTTCTTCCTCTTTACCTAATTGATCTACGATAATTGCTTGAATTTTTTCAAATGTCATTGTGTTTTCCTCCAGTAGTTTAAAAATTATAGTGTGATTGTGATACTTCCCCAGGCTAGGCCACCGCCAAAACCTGATAAAAGTAATTTTTTATGTTCTCCGATTTTCAATGTCCCGTTTTCTACCAGTTCATTTAGTAAAATCGGAATACTTGCAGCCGAAGTGTTTCCAACATGATCGATATTCATTGGGAATTTTTCGATCGGTTGTTTTAATTTCTTAGCCACTTGTTCGACTAAACGACGATTTGCTTGATGTAACAAGTACAAATCAATATCGTCGGCAGTATATCCAGCCTTTTGTAAAGTATCTTGGATATTGACTGGAACAGTTTTGCTGACTAATTCATAAACGCCTCGACCATCCATTGTCATGGTTGAAAGTGTTTGATTTGTCATTCTTTTTCCAGCGACTAACGCCTCAGATTTCTGTCCATCATTTTGTAATGTTTCCGCCAATAAATGGCTCTTCATCTTTTTGTAAAAGAACAGCTCCAGCGCCATCTCCAAAGAGAATAGCCGTTGAGCGGTCTTCCCAATCGAGTGAACTGAGCATTGTTTCCGCTCCAATGACGATTCCGTATTTTCTTTGTCCGTGTTCCAACATTTTTAATCCTGTTGATAAGGCAAAGACAAATCCGCTACAAGCCGCACTGACATCGAACGCAAATGCATTCGTTGCCCCGATTGCTCCTTGTACTAGTGACGCGCAAGAAGGACTTGCTGCATCAGGTGTCATCGTTGCTACAATGATAAATTCAATGGATTCAGGAGAGATATTGCTCTTTTCAACTAAGCGTTTTGCGGCAATTGTCGCAAATCACTTGTTGTCTGTTCTTTTGCCCAATAACGGGTTTTGATTCCTGTTCTCTTAACGATCCATTCATCAGAAGTATCTACTCGTTTCGCCCAGTCATCGTTTGTAATGACGGACGTTGGGAGATAGGAACTTGTCGCTATCACTTGAACCCCCACAATGTCTACTTCCCTTCTTGATTTGCTAGTACAGCCTCGTGTAAGAAATCATATAAATTATGAAGTCCTTTAACAAGAACTGCCATTTCTTCAGCATTCATTCCCTCGATTGTTTTTAAAACTAACTTCTCGTGGAATTTACGATGAAGACGATAAAGTAAGCGACCTTTCTTGGTCAGACCTAAAATTACAATTCTTCGATCGGTTTCACTCTTCAAACGAACAACATAGCCTTTTTTCACTAAAGCATTCACTGCAACTGTTAGCGTCCCAACTGTTACATTTAATTTATTAGCGACTTCTGTTGTCGTATGTTCGTTATACATTCCAATCGCTTCAATGGCATGCATCTCTTTAATGGATAAATCATTAAATTGGCTTTGCGCCAGCGAAGATTCTTCAATGTCGAGCATTTGATTAAAGACGTCCACCAAATACCCGTTTATGGTCTCTAGAGTTGGTTCCATAAAAGATTTCTCCTTTTTGTTTGAATATCAAATCATTTGATAATCAAAGTATATAAGATAGATAGTTTGATTGTCAAACCTTTTTTAGTCATTTATTTTGAATTTCAAACTATTTTCAAAATTTAAAAAGCTTACATTCCTTTTAAAATTAGGAATTTATTGTTTGTAATTTTCATAAAAAGAACAATTTTTGAAAAGAACTCTAGGCAATGAAATAAAAGGCTAGATAGATTGCTCTATCTAGCCTTATATTTATTTTTTATAGACACATTTTCCATTCACGTATGTTGCAAGTATGTTCGTCTTTAACAATTCCACAGCGTCATGTTCAAGTATATTCTTGTCTAAAATAACGAAATCTGCTAACGAACCGACTTCTAGTGTGCCAATATCTAAACGACTGAGGGCTTTTGCTGCCCCACTCGTGTGTGCTTTTAATGCTTCACCAATCGAAATACGTTGTTCTGGCATTAAACATGGCACTGGCATCTGTTCTTTGGTTTGGCGAGCTACCGCATTAAATAGCGATTCAAATGGCGTCACATCCAGCACAACTGGAGTGTCTGTTCCAAATCCAAGTGTTGCGCCCTCTTCTAAGAAAGATTTGAACGGAAACATATGACGCGCACGCTCTGCTCCAACTTCTTCATCTAGAGTCTCATAGCCGACCAATAAATGACTCGGTTGTACCGAAACGATTAATGAAGGTTGAGCCGTTAATGGAAGGTCTGTTGGATCCATCACTTCCAAATGTTCAATGGTGTTGAATTTATTTGGTGCGTCAAAAGGAGTCTCTTCCTGCGCTTTTTTAAAGTTTTTGAGTGTTAGTTCAATCGCCTTATCTCCAACGGTATGAATCCGCATTGGCCACCCTTCTTTGTTAGCAAGAAGCGTTAAGCGTTCCATCTTCTCTTCTGTTAAGAGTGGACCACCCACGTCTCCTTCAAAGAAAGGCATCGGATATGGCTCTTTTAAATAAGCCGTATGCGAACTTGTCACGCCATCATAAAATTGTTTTACGCCCCCCATTTGGAGCATATCTGAACGGTATGTCTTGTAGAGCTCGCGGTTACGTTCGACCTCTTCACGCATCGCTGGGAAGAAGCTTACACGGACAGTTGCATCCTTTTCCACTTTACTATAGAGTTCTGGATACACAATATCATCTGGGCTCTCACCCGTTAAGGCAACATCTCCAACAGCCGTCACGCCCATTTGGTTTAAATACGACATATACTCTTTTAAGGCTTGCACTTCATCGTCTTTATAGACAGACAATACTTTTGATAAATAATAGATGGCTTTGGCTTCAAGGAATACCCCTGTCAGTTCGCCATTCTCCACGACCGCTTCTCCACCGATATTTTGCGGGATTGCTTCCGGTGTTAATTTCAACACTTCTAGTGCCTTGGAATTCAGCCAAATCGTATGCGCGTCCCCTGCGATTAAACAAATCGGTACGTCTGTTGAAGCTTTATCTAAGTCTTCTTTCGTTGGTAGGATTTGTTGACCAAAGTCGCTCGCATACCACCCAATACCGATTTTCCATCCATTATATTCAGGAATAGAAGTTGCTTGAAGAACGACCTCATCAATGGTTGGCCCTCCTACAGCTTTCATCTTTCCTAAATGAATTAAGGCTGATAAGTATAAATGCACATGAGCATCAATAAAACCAGGAACCACTAGTTTATCGCCAGCATCTAGCACTTCACCTTCAACAGGCGCATTGTAATCCAAATGGTTCACAATGCGACCGTCTTTAATTTCTAAAATACCAGCTACTGCAGTCGTTGTATTACCAATAAAGAGATTTTTAGCTTTTAAATAGTAATGCATATTATAACTCCATCTTGAAGTCTAAGAAGGCTTCGTTATATTTTTGAATCCAATCATTTCCTAGATATTCATAATGTTCTAATGAATTGATAATTTCTTCTGAAGGATAGAATGTTTCATCAGAAATCACTTCTGGATCCATTAACTCTTTTGCTTTTTCATTTGGTGTTGAGTAACCTACGTATGCTGCATTTCTTGCTGCATTTTCTGGGCGAAGCATAAAGTTAATAAAGGCATACGCACCTTCGACATTGACAGCCGTATGTGCAATCGCAAAGTTATCTGTCCAAACCGCACTACCATCTTTCGGCAAGATATATTGTACATTTGGATTTTCTTCTGCAACTGCAGCAGCATCCCCTGAATACCCCATTCCGATTGGAGCTTCTTCGAGTTTCATCATTGTTTTAATTTCTTCGTTAAGGACTGCGCGAACATTTGGTTTCAATTCTTTTAACTTCACTTCTGCCGCATGTAATTCATTCTCATTCTTCGAATTTAATGAATATCCTAAAGATTGAAGAGCCATCCCTAGCGCTTCACGGTTTCCATCTAGGACGAGCACTTTATTTTTGAAATCTTCTTTCCATAAATCACTCCATGTTTGGATACTTTCTGGATCGATATATTTCGTATTGACCATAATTCCAACGGTTCCCCAGAAATACGGAATCGTATATTGATTTCCATTATCCACTGGACTGTTTAATAAGAAAGGAGAAATATTCTCTAGTCCTTTAATTTTTGAATGGTCGAGTTTTTGAAGTAAATTTTGATTCACTAATTTTGTAATGCTCGATTCACTCGGAAAGACGATATCATAACGCGTTCCGCCTTGTTTTAATTTGGCTTCCATCGCATCATTTGAATCAAATGTTTCATAGACCACTTGAATGCCTGTTTCTGCTTCAAATTCCTTAATTAATTCTGGATCGATATAGTTCCCCCAGTTAAATAGGAATAGTTGCTGTTGTTCTCCTGAAGTTTCTACTTCTTCTGTAGATTCTTTTGCTTGAAGCATGTTTTTTACTCCAAATAAAATGGCAACCATTGCAAGAATTGCAACAATTAAAGATACTAGTTTTTTCATTTATGACCCCTTCTCATTAAAAAAACTGCTTTTAATACAGTATGGCACCTAGATTAAAAGCAGTTCTCATTCTTATTTAGATTTTACGTAGTTCTTACCGTTAGCGGCTGGTCCTTCCGATTTTCCAATGAATCCTACCAATACAATGATAGTAATCAAATATGGAGCAATCGTCAAGCCAATTGATGGAATATCTTTAATTACTGGGATGTAGTTTCCGATAACCCCTAAACTTTGAGCGAGTCCGAAGAGTAATGCTGACAGCATCACACTCACTGAATTCCACTTACCAAAGATCATCGCAGCCATCGCAATGAACCCTTGACCAGCAATCGTTGTCGCTGAGAAGTTCAGTGTAATCGATTGAGCAACGATGGCTCCTCCGATACCTGCCAAGAACCCTGAGATTAATACTCCTGCAAAACGCATATGGTAAACGTTAATTCCTAATGTATCTGCTGCTTGAGGATGTTCCCCTACAGAACGTAATCGTAATCCAAATTTTGTCTTATTTAAAACCGTCGCACAAACAAATGCTAAACCAATAGCTAAATAAGCCGGAACAAATGTATCTGTAAAGAAGATTTTCCCAATGACTGGAATCGAACTTAATACTGGAATCGTTGTTTTACCAAAGTAGTTTGTAATGATTTCCGTTTGTCCGATTTCGTTATACATCAAGCGACATAGGAATACGGTTAAGGCAGGTGCTAGTAAGTTTAACACTGTCCCTGAAATAATATGGTCTGCACGCAGATAAACTGTTGCGAACGCGTGAATCGCTGAATACAACATTCCAGCAACTGCCGCGACAATTAGAGCAACCCATGGCGTCCATGAACCAAATTGTGATGCGAACGCTAAGTTAAAAACGGCTGAGGCAAAGGCTCCAATCACCATTGTTCCTTCAAGACCGATATTTACAATCCCGCTTCGTTCTGAGAAGATACCCCCTAAAGCTGTTAAAATCAGCGGTGTTGAGTAGATGAGCATGTTCCCGACAACTACTTGTAAAAGTGTTACTAAATCCATTTCTCATTACCCCTTTCTCTTCCCAAATTGAGGGAATTTATCAACAATAACTTCCATTAAGTAGTTCGCACCCACAAAGAAGATGATAAATGCCACCACAATAGATACGACTTCTGTAGGAATCTTCGCTAGTAGTGGCATAGAAATCCCACCGATACGAAGGATGGCAAATACTAATGCAGAGAATAGAATACCGATTGGATTATTCAAACCAAGAAGCGATACCGCCATTCCGTCCCATCCAATACTTGGAAGACTTTCTGAAGCGAATGCGTTTTGGAAAGTTCCTAACCCTTCCATTACTCCACCAAGACCTGCTAAGGCACCAGAGATAACCATTGCAAGAATAATCGTCTTTTTCGCACTCATCCCTGCATATTCTGCAGCGTGTTTATTTAATCCTACTGTTTTTAATTCGAAACCAGTTGTTGTTTTATTCATAATTAACCACACAATGAAGACAGCCAGAATCGCAATAAAGATACCTCCATGCAAGGTTGATTTTCCTGTCAATTGATACAAGAACTGCATTCTTAAGCTTGCTGCTTCTGGAACTGAAGCTGTGATTTCTGCTTTTTCCGTTAAAACTTCACGAATCACATAGTTTACGATATGAAGTGCTGTATAGTTCAACATAATCGTTACAATGACTTCACTCGCGTTAAAGTACGCTTTTAAGTAACCAGCAATCCCTGCCCAAATAGCACCGGCAAGCATCCCCATAAAAATACATAATGGTAATAGAATAATCTTAGGTAAATCTGGTAGTAAGAGACCTGTTGCAACGGAAGCAAACCAACCGACTAACGCTTGACCAGCAACCCCAATATTGAAGAAACCAGCGTAACTTGCAAATGCAAATCCGAGCGCTACTAGAATTAAAGGTGTGGCTTGTCTTAATGTTTCACCAATATAAAATGGTTTTCCAAGCGATCCTTTGAGTAATGCGGAATATCCTTTAACAACATCAAAGCCGAATACCCACATAATAAGAGCTCCGACTAATAATCCAAGCACAACTGAAAGGACCGGAATAAGAATCTTTTTGTATTTTGAATTTTTCATCTTATAACGCCTCCTGTTCCTTTGCTCTTACTTGTTCTCTTGTCGAACCCGCCATTAATAATCCTAATTCAGTTTCATTTGTTTCTTTTGTATCTAACACATCTACGATTCGACCTTCATACATTACTGCGATACGGTCCGCAACGTTTAAAATTTCATCTAATTCAAAGCTCATCAGTAATACGGCTTTACCTTTATTTCGTTGATCGATTAAACGCTTATGAATGTATTCAATCGCACAACGTCAAGTCCACGGGTTGGTTGTGCTGCAATGAGTAAACTTGGGTCACGGTCGATTTCACGCGCGATAATCGCTTTTTGTTGGTTCCCCCCAGAAAGAGCCCCAGCTGCCACCGTTGGACTAGGAGTACGCACGTCAAATTCTTCGATTAAGCGTTCTGCTAAGTCCACAAAAGCCTTCTTATTTAAGAAGCCGTTCTTCGATAATGGTTCTTTATAGTATGTTTGAATACCGATGTTTTCATCGAGTCCCATTTGAAGAACAAGACCATGTTTATGACGGTCTTCTGGAATATGCCCAAGGCCTCCTTCAGTCCGTTGTCTTGTAGGTAACTTCGTGATGTCTTTTCCATCTAGTTGAATCGAACCACTTTCGATAGCACGTAACCCAGATAAGGCTTGAATGAGTTCTGATTGTCCGTTTCCGTCAACCCCTGCAATCCCTACAACTTCACCATGTCTCACGGTTAAATCTAATCCTTTCACCGCTTCGATACCACGACTATCTTTCACAACAAGGTCTTTAATGACTAATGCATCTGTCGTTGGTTTAGCTGGTTCTTTTTGCGTCTTAAAGGATACGGAACGTCCCACCATCATATCTGCTAATTCTTGGTCCGTAACATTACCAATCTCAACAGTTCCAATCACATTGCCTCGACGAATAACCGTACAGCGATCCGCAACAGCTTGGATTTCTTTAATCTTATGGGTAATTAAGAAAATCGATTTTCCTTCTTTAGTTAATTGCTTCATGATGACAATAAGCTCTTCGATTTCTTGAGGAGTTAGTACTGCTGTTGGTTCATCAAAAATCAAAATATCGGCACCACGATATAAAGTTTTTAAGATTTCAACACGTTGTTCCATTCCAACTGTAATATCTTCTACTTTTGCATCAGGGTCTACAGCTAGATGGTATTTCTTAGAAAGTTCCATAATTTCTTCTTTTACCGCATTTTTATCGATAAAACCGAACTTTGTTTGCTCCTTACCCAGGATAATGTTCTCCACTACGCTGAATTTCTTCACAAGCATAAAGTGTTGGTGAACCATTCCAATTTTTAAGCGATTCGCTGTATTTGGCGAATCAATTTTTGTTGGAACACCATTTACTTTAATTTCTCCTTCCGTTGGTTCTAATAACCCTGAAAGGATATTCATTAATGTCGATTTTCCCGCTCCGTTTTCTCCAAGAAGCGCATGGATTTCGCCTTTTTTCAATGTTAAATCAATCTGATTATTGGCTACAAAATTACCAAACTTTTTTGTGATGCCTTTCATCTCAATCACAAATGTTTCTTCTACCAATCGTCTCACCCCACAAAGTGTTCTATGTATAAAAAAGTAGGAGCGAAGAAATTCGTATTCTCTTCAACTCCTACTCCTCTCAATTCAAGTTCGTTTATTTAAAATTAAGGTTTCGCAGGAACTTCTTGTTTTCCTTCGATAATTGCTTTTTTGAATACAGCAATTTTTTCCTTAACTGAGTCTGATAATTGACCATCTGTTAAACCAACACCGTTATCAGATAATCCGTAAAGTACTTGTTCACCACCGTGATAGTTCCCTTTAGAAGCATCTTCACTAAATTTGATTAGTGCTTGTTTTACACCTTTAAGTGTAGATGCCAATGTTACGTTACGAGAGTCGTTCACTTTACCTTCTGCTTGTTGGTCTTGGTCAACCCCGATTACCCAAATTTGACGATCTGGATTTGCTTCAACGATTGATTTAGCTGCTGCGAATACTCCAAGTCCTGCACCACCAGCTGCTGCATAAATAATGTCAACATCTGAAGCGTACATTGCTTCTGCAAGAGATTTTGCTTTAGCACCATCTGAGAATGATTCAGCATATTGAATTTCAACAGTTGCTTTAGGGTTTACTGCTTGAACCCCTGCTTTGAAACCAGCTTCGAATTTGTCTAATGCTGGACCGTGCATACCACCGATGAAAGCTACTTTATTTGTTTTAGTTGTTAAACCAGCTGCAACCCCTGCAAGGAATGCTGCTTCTTGGTCTTTATAGTTGATTGAAGCAACGTTTGGTTGTTCAACCACACTATCGATAATCGCAAAGTGAGCATCTGGATTTTGTTTTGCTGCTTCTTCAACAGCTTTTTGTAATTTAAATCCGATTGCGAAAATAATATTGTACTCATTTAAAACCGCAGTGTTAAGGTTTGTAGTATAGTCAGATTCTGCTTTTGAAAGAATGTAATCAATACCATTCCCTTTTGTTTTACCACCGTTGTTTTTACCCCATTCTTGAAGGCCTTCCCAAGCGCCTTGGTTGAATGATTTATCGTCAATACCACCAGTATCAGATACCATTACCGCTTTGAAAGTTGTCTGAAGAGCCAGCGTTTTGAGAAGATGCTTGTGAGCTGTCAGATTTTGATCCGCCACACGCTGCTAATACAGCAGTCGCACCAAGTGTCAATGCAAATAAAGCTAAATTCTTTTTAGTTTTCACGATAAAAAACCTCCAATAAATGATTTACTACAGTCATTCTAACATAAATAGAATGAAAATCAAGCTAAATCTTTTCATTGGAGGTATTTTTTATGAAAAACGTTCGGTTTTTACATTTCTATGCGTTCGTTTCACCTGTTTCGGAAGCGTCATTTTCATTGAAAACATGAACATTCACTTTTCTTCCTTTACTTCCATCTGCAGGTCCAACATAGCCACGCGCTTCTAAATCATCAATCATACGCGCTGCACGGTTAAATCCGATACGGAATCTTCTTTGTAAATAAGAGGTACTAATCGTTTCTTGTTCTTTTAATAGTTCGATCACTTCGTAGAATAGTTCGTCTTCTGGTTCACTTCCACCAGCAGAAGTTGTATTTTCTGAAGGCATCATCGCTTCATCATACTCTACTTCTTGTTGATTCTTGACGAAATCAACGATACGTTCGACTTCTTCGTCCGTTAGGAATGCTCCTTGTACACGAATTGGTTTATTTTCACCCATTGGCATATAAAGCATATCCCCACGCCCTAGAAGTTTCTCAGCACCATTGGCATCGATAATCGTACGAGAGTCTGTACCACTGGATACCGCAAAGGCGATACGAGAAGGAACGTTGGCTTTAATAATCCCTGTAATAACGTCAACGGATGGACGTTGTGTTGCAAGAATCATATGAATTCCGGCAGCACGGGCCATTTGCGCAAGACGAATAATCGCATCTTCCACTTCATTACTTGCAACCATCATTAAGTCCGCAAGTTCGTCTACAATCACGACGATATAAGGAAGTGTTGGGTTATTTTCGCCAGTTTCACGGTTATATTGTTCGACATGAGCGTTATATCCATCGATATTACGCATTCCCATTGAAGCGAATAATTCGTAACGTTTTTCCATCTCAGCTACAACCTTTTGTAAGGCTTGAGCGGCTTTACGAGGGTTCGTTACAACCGGAGTTAATAGATGCGGAATGCCATTATACACATTCAACTCTACCATCTTCGGATCGATCATCATTAATTTCACTTCATGTGGTTTTGTCTTCATTAAAATACTTGTGATAATGCCGTTAATACATACCGATTTACCAGAACCCGTTGAACCGGCAATTAACATATGCGGCATTTTTGTAATATCGCAAAGACGAACATTACCAGAGATATCTCTTCCTAATGGTACGTCTAAAGGTTTTGGTGATTGAAGAGCTGATTGAATCACATCGCTAAACGATACAAAACTTGTTTGGCTATTTGGAACTTCAATCCCTACATAAGGTTTCCCTGGAATTGGAGCTTCGATACGAATATCTTTAGCAGCAAGTGCAAGAGCAATGTCATCACTCAAGTTTACGATCTTACTTACCTTCACACCAATTGCTGGTTGAATTTCGTATTTTGTAACAGCTGGTCCTAGCATTGGGTTCGGCATAACTTTAGCATCTACCCCGAAACTTGCAAAGGTACGCTCTAAAATACGCATATTGCGTTCTACAATCGTACGTTCATTCGTTTGATCTGAATGTTGTACGGGATTTAATAAAGTCACTGGTGGCAACTGATAATCTTCATCATTTTGTTCACCACTCATTGAAAGTTCGCCGATGTCTTCCCCATCATCCTCAAACTCAGGCTCTTCTGGTTTTTGAACAGAAACAGGTGCAACTGGTTGCGGAGGCATCACTGGCGCTACTGGTTGAACAGGTGCTACTGGTTCCACTGGAGGAATCGGTTCAATAGGTTCTATCATTGGAGAGGTTGCGTACTCTTCCTCTGTTAAAGTTTCATCTTCATATTCATCAAAGAACACATCTTTCATTCGATCTAATAATGAATGATGTTTTCTTGGTTCTTTTGGTGTTTCAGGTGTTTCTGTTTGTACTGGAGCAGGAGCTGGTGCTACAGGTGTTGCCACAACTTTCTCCTCAGCTTCTTGTTCTTCTTCCAAACGTCGTGCTTCAAGTTCGGCTTTACGCTCGGCTAACTTTTCAGAAGCATTCGCTGTTTGCGTACGAACAAAATCCATCACGTCACTTAAATGCACGTTGAAGATTAAAAGTCCGCTACATACTATTAATAAGAAGACGATTAAATACGTTCCCCATTGCGAAACAAGGAAATATGTACATGAATATAGGAGTGTTCCTAACAGCCCACCACCGAGACGTTGAGAAACAGTATTCGATGTAAAGTCCACCATAAAGCGACTCATCATCTCTTGGAAGACAGGAGATCCTGAACTTGTAAAATTACTATAGGTCATCACAGATACGAATAAGAGGAGTGCCACACTTGAAGAGATTGCTGCTGCTGTCCATCTCCACATGATTTTAGGCATTCTTCCACGGAATAACATTCCAAATCCAGCTAGAACGCCACACACTCCACCAAAAAGCAAATAAATCCCCGATAAAGAAACGAATCAGATTCGCAAAGAATTTTCCAAGAAAGCCTAATTGAAAAATTGCTAATAAACTATAGACAATAATAAATACGGCTACCGCTTCAATTGATAAAAACGGATTTGTATTCTTTGAATTTTTTCGTTGTGTTTTTTTCTTCGTTTGTTTAGCCACGTTCTTCTCCTTCCAACTCTACTAATTGATTCTTCTCATCGACTAAAATCAGTCCATGGAAAATTTGAACATCACATTCACACGCCACACAATAATCTTGTTCTTTCTCATCCCAAAAGGCAATGGCGCTTGCTCCTTTTGATCGTTTTTCTGGATAGTTTGCAGCAAGTCTTGCTTCATGCTGTTGGAAACTATTTTTCGCTTCTTCTAAAGAAGAAAATTCTTCAGTCGAAACAATCATTTTTTCCCAGTCATCGAAAAACCACCACGGTTCATCTTGACCTGCTGTCTCAATTACTTTAAACATGTTTTCACCTCGTTTATTAGTATACCAAATTTTGCGAAATCATGGTAATCTTGTTTCATAGAGATGACAAATATTTTATGATTTTAGGAGGTCTTTCTATGATTACAAGACAAATTCGTGTCTGGGGACGTGTTCAAGGTGTCGGATTCCGCTTTTTCACGCAGCAACTCGCAATTCAATTAGATATTTGTGGCACGGTTCAAAATAAAATGGACGGCTCTGTATTTGTGGTTGCACAAGGCGAAGAAAAAGCCGTCACTCGTTTTATCGAGAGAGTTAAGCTTCCGTTTCCCCTTACGGACGTGTTGATCGCTATGAAGAAAGCGAAGTTAATGACGCACCTCTATACACAAAGTTTCAAATTATATAAAGAACGTTGCTATTTCAACGAAACACGTGTACAATAAATCATGTTATTAAATGAAAAGGAAAGTGATTATGAAACTAACTAAAAAAGCTCAACTGCTATTAGTTGCAACAGTTCTTCCCCTACTACTTGCGGGATGTACCGTTCAATTTAATGAAAATAAGGAACCTATTGGTTGGCTCTATAATTATTTAGTAGTCCCAACACAATGGTTATTAAACCAAATTGCTTCCGTATTTAACGGAAACTACGCGATTGCAATTGTGATCGTATCAATACTTGTTCGTGTCTTATTGATGCCAACACAATTCCATCAAATGAAAGCAATGCTTGTCCAACAAGAAAAAATGGCAGTATTAAAACCATATATTGCTGAGATTACTGCTCGTGCAGAACAAGCATCAACTCCTCAAGAGAAACTTGCAATTCAACAAGAACAAATGGAGTTATACAAATTAAACAATGTCTCATTAATGGGCGGTATCGGTTCAGGATGTTTACCAATCTTGATTACACTTCCCAATCTGGAGTGGATTGTATAACGCGATTCTATTATCAAACGAAATTTCAAGCAGTGATTTCATGGGAATCAACCTTGGAGCACAATTCTTACCAATTGCCCTTGCGACAATGGTAGCTTACTATGTTCAATCAGTAGTCAGCCAAATGGGAATGGACGAAGAAACGAAAAAACAAAGTCGTTCAATGAACTACATTCTTCCAGTAATGATGTTCATGATGACTTTCCAATCACCAGCTGGGGTTGGTATTTACTTCTTCATCTCTGCCCTTATTCAAATTTTACAATCATGGATTCAAAACACTTATATTCGTCCAAAAATTAAAGCTCAAATCGACGAAGAATTAAACCATGAAAACATTGTGTTACCACAACGTACAACACCACGTAAAACAGCTCAAAAAGCGACTCAACAAGAAACGTTCGCACAACGTCAAAACAAACCTGGTGGCCGTAACGCTGGTAAACAAAACCGTAGATAATAACGCAAAATACCTTTGAGAATTTCTCAAAGGTATTTTTTTGATGCAATATGTATCATGCATGATACGTATCACAGATGATACATCTTAAATTTAAAAATTCCTTTTGTATCAATTTTAATACGTATCATTTTTGATACATTTAATTTTTTGCAATGTAGGGTGTAACAATTATGAACCGTAACAAAAATGTTACACTCGCAAAAAAGACATAGCTACTTTTCGCTATGTCTTTTGCTATTAGTTTTATTCTTGCATCATCCCTGCTTGGAGTTGATACATCTTATAATAGAGCCCTTCTTTTTCAAGAAGTTCTGTATGCGTTCCGCTCTCTACGATTTCTCCTTTATCGAGCACAAAGATTTGGTTAGCATCTTGAATGGTCGATAATCTATGCGCAATCGCTAAGGTCGTTCTTCCATTTCTCATTTTCTTCAGAGACGTTTGAATGACTTCTTCGGTTTGTGAATCGATATTAGCAGTCGCTTCATCCAGAATCAGAATTTTTGGATTGGCCGCGATCGTTCGTGCAAAGGCGATTAATTGACGCTCTCCGCTAGAGAACGTAGAGCCCTTTTCCGAAACTTTATTGTCATATCCTTGTGGCAGTTGCTCGATAAAATGATGTGCATCCACAAATTCACTCGCTTGTTTCACTTCTTCATCTGTGATATCTTGGTACATTCGAATATTAGAAGCAACCGTTCCATGGAATAAGAATGGATCTTGAAGCACGAGTCCGATTTTATCGCGAAGTACTTTTTTTGAATACTGTTGAATCGGAATATCATCAATCAAGATTTCTCCTTCTTTGAAATCATAGAATCTTAAGAAGAGATTCATAATAGAGGATTTCCCTGAACCAGTCGAACCAACAAAGGCGACGGTCTCTCCTGGATTCACTACAAAGTTAATATTCTTTAATACATTGCGTTTTCCATCATAAGAGAAAGTGACGTTTCTAAACTCGATCTTCCCGTCTTTAATCTCCGTAACCTTCCCAAGTTGTTCAGGTTCGTAATCCGTATTATCGATGACTTCAAACACACGAGTCGCCGCAATCATCGACGTTTGAATAATCGAGAAGTTTTGCGTCACATCGATTAATGGATTGAATAACTGATTTGAGAATTGAATAAAGGCATACATCACTCCTGCTGTCACACCAGCTACTTCCCAAGTAAGGCCAAAGTATAAAATAATGACCGCGTAGGCAACAAGCTTCAACAGCGACATCGCAGGACGAAGGAACAGACTATTTACGTTAATCGAACGATTCGAGAATTGCACATGCTCCTCGTTAATCTGTTCGAATTCTTTTCTTAAACGTTCTTCTTGGTTAAATGCCTGAACCATCTTCATCCCATCAATACTCTCTGCTAGCTTCACGTTAATCTCGCTTAGCTTCTCACGCGTCTTACGAATCACGCTATGAGAGAGACGGTTATAGACTTTAACGGATGCAAACATCACCGGAATAAAGAGAATCATTAATATCGTAAGGCCTACATTCATACTAAACATCGCAGATAATGTTGCCACGACGATAAACAAAGTACTTAAAAACGTCGAGAAAATCGAACTAAACATATCGCTGACTGCCTGCGTATCGTTTGTTAAACGAGAAACGATGGCTCCAGCTGGTGTTGTATCAAAGTACGTCATATTAAGTTTTTGCATATTCGAAAAGGCCTCTTGACGCAAATCGCGAACAACACTATTGGATACATAACTAAAGGCATAGGTTCCAATATACGTTAAAAGAACACGTAGTAAGAACAATGAGTAGTAAACGATGAGAAGCCAGTAACCCTCATTCCATACGCCATTATCAATATACGTATCGATATAATAACGAGCTATCAGTGGAATCACTGTTGCGGTAATACTCGATAAGAGGATAAATAAAATCGCAATCGTACTCGACTTCTTATAACGCCATAAGTAGGCGATGAGTCGATTAAAGGTCTTCATGTTCAACTGCGTCTCCCCCCTTCCTCAAGTGTCGCTTCAAGCTGTTGACGGTCGTAAGTCTTGGCATACCAACCACCGAGCGCCATTAATTCGTCATGCGTTCCTTTTTCAACAATACGTCCATCTTGAAGCACGATGATAAGGTCCGCATGCACAATCGCTGATAGACGGTGCGCGGTAATCATCGTTGTCTTGTCGCTGCGTTCACGTTTCAAGTTTTCTAAAATTAAATGCTCTGTCTTGGCATCGACAGCCGACAATGAATCATCTAGCATTAGAATTTCAGGATTCACAACAAGCGCGCGTGCCATCGATAGACGTTGTTTTTGACCGCCTGATAAAAGCACACCCTTCTCACCAATTAACGTATCGAACCCTTCAGGCATTGCCATAATATCGTCATACAGTCCGCAAATTTTAGTCGCTTCAATCACTGTTTCGTCAGAAAGCATTGGATTTCCAAATCGGATATTGTCTTTAATCGACATCGCAAATAAAATCTGTTCTTGTGGCACATATCCCATAAGCGCTCGCAAGTCCTTCATGCGATAGTCTTGAATCGAACGCCCATTCATCAAAATCTCTTCTCTTCCCGCATCATATTGACGGAGGAATAATTTTAAGAGCGTTGATTTTCCTGAACCTGTTGGACCAACAATCCCTAAGGTTTGCCCTTGATGAAGGCTAAATGTTACGTCTTCTAATGTTGGTACATCATCGTATTGAAAGTTATGAATATCGACATCAATCTCACGAGCTTCTGTAATCGGAAGTGCGTTAGGAGCTTCTTTGACTTCACTTGTCTCTTCCAATAATGTTTCAATACGACGATACGAAATACTTGCACGTTGACCGATATTAAGAAGCCAACCAATGGCTTGTAGCGGCCACACAAGCATGTCTAAGTACGTCATAAAGGTAATCATTTCTCCAACGGTAAATTCGCCCTGTTGGATTAAATAGCCACCATACCCAAGGCTAATTAAGTAGCTAAGCCCCACGAAAATCAAAACGATTGGATCGAATAAATTATTATATTTCGCTGCATGATTATTTTTCTTCCACGCATCTTGGTTTGTTTTCCAAAACGAGTCCGTTTCTTTTTCACCATAGCCAAATGATTTCGTCACTTTAATCCCAGAAACGCTCTCGTTCACATGGTTATTCAGCAATGAGAAAGCTTCTTGCGATTCTTTGAAACTTTGATGCTCTGCACGAACGACGATATTCGTTGCAATCGCAAGTAGTGGCAATGGAATAATCGCAACGAGTGTCATTCGCCAATCCAGCATAAAGAACATCGTCGCTAGCGTCACTAACGCTGTAATCGAGGCATCAACAGCCGACATCACACCTCCGCCTGCAGTCATGACAATAGCACTCACGTCATTGGTCGCATGCGCCATTAAGTCTCCAGAGCGATACTTTTGATAGAAGCTTGGAGACATGCTTGTAAGTGTTCGTATAATTGATTTCTCAGTCTCTGGCCTAACGAGTTCGCAGTCCCGAAGATAAAGAGCCGCCATACAAAACGAAGCCCGTACATGGCTACTGCTGAAAGGAGCAATAACAGTAAGTTCCATAATAAAGACGACGTTGTTAGCGTCTTGAGGTCGATGGAATCGACAACTTCCCCAATCACTCTTGGCGGAATAAGATTGAATACACTGACTAGCGACAATGCAATAATTCCAATCGTGTATCGTTTCCACTCTAATTTAAAAAACCATGATAATTTCTTTAATAAATACATTTCTCTCTCCTTTCACGCGTCAATCTATTGTACTATAGTCGTCTTTCTATTTCATATGATACGTTCTAAAAAAGACAACCCTTCTCCAGATGGAAAAGGATTGCCTAAGGATTTTAATTTTTCTTTTGTGTTTGCGGATAAATCCATAAGAAGACAACTAATGCAATGACTGCTAGCGTCGTTACAAAAAGGATACTTGTTCGTCCTGCTGTTACTAAATTCGAATCAAACGAGCTGAAAATACGCGCGATAATTGTTGTCGAAATCGCACCAGTGAACTGTTGTAAGGTATTCACGATACTATTTCCATCCGCTTGAATTTCTGGTTTCAACTGAGCTAACGAATACGTGACGTTACTTCCCATTACAAATCCAATCCCTGTCATAAAGATGACGTTGAGGGCTAATAAAGGATAAATCGTTAATCCTGGGAAGAAGAAGCTGATAGAAACTCCTCCAATCACCGCAAAGATTAACCCTGTTAAGATTGGTTTTAGTGGACCTGATTTATCATACCAGCGACCAGATAAGGCTGAAAGAATGGCTACCATCGCAGCCCCTGGGAACATAAAGAGCCCTGCCACTGTGGCTGTTTCGCCCCACGCTAGTTGAATGTAGTTTGGATAAATAAAGGATAATCCAAGTACAATTCCTTGGAAAGCCAAGACGATATATAATGTTGCGTTGAACGTCGCAAACTGGAACGGTTTTAAACGACAAGAGTGCATTTTTCTCGGTTAAAGTAGAAAGAACGCTGCAAATGCCACGACCACTACTCCAAGATAGAGGACTGATAAATGTTCAATCGCCATCAATAAGCTTGCAAGTCCAATTCCTAATGTCACAAACGCCATCAAGTTGAATGGTTGTTTCTTCGGAGATTCTTCTGTTGGAATCGCCCAAAGTCCCATCACTAACGAGAATACTAAGAATGGAATCAATGCGAAGAAAATCGCACGCCATCCAAATGCGCTTGAGACAACCCCGCCAAATGTTGGTCCCGATTGGTGGAGCTAGTGCTGTTGTCATCGCTCCAATCCCAATGACAGTTCCATGTTGATGCAGCGGCACTTTAGATAATACGATATGGAACATTAACGGAAGTGCAATCCCTGTTCCAATCCCTTGCATAAAGCGTCCGAGTAATAAAATTATTAAGTTTGGTGAAATACAGTCAATTAAGACCCCGCCGATAAATAAAAGGTTCGATGCCAAGAAGAGTTGGCGAATCGTGTAGTTTCGTGTTAAATAAGCCGTAATTGGCACGACAATCGCAATGGCTAGTAAGTATCCAGTTGTTACCCATTGAATCCCTGAAGAATCCGTATTGAATTCTGTCATCAGTGTCGGGAAGGTAACGTTCATTGCGGTTTCAATCAACACGCCACAAAAGCTCATAATCGCCGTTGCGACTACTGCTGGAATGACATGTCCTGTTTTTGTTTTGTTTCCCATTGAGTTCTCCTTTCTTTGCGTTATGATCGCCATAAAAAAACCGCAACCTTACTCGAGATAGTAAGATGTTGCGGTTTAAATTATTTTATAACGCTGTTTCCTAACGTTTTTTCTTTAATTTTTTCAATTTATTTTGTTTTTGACGGCGTGCGTATTGTTGCATACCGATTTGAGCGAGTTTGTTTCCACGTCCGCCCATGCCCATTTGGTTCATCATGCCTTCTAGGCCTTTCATATTCCCGTTGGACATTTGGTTCATCATCTTCTTAGATTCGTTGAACTGTTTAATTAAACGGTTCACTTCTGCTAAAGGACGAGCCGAACCTGCCGCAATACGTTTACGACGAGCTTGTGATAAGATATCTGGATTTTCACGCTCTTGTGGAGTCATTGATAAGACAATAGCTTTCATACGAGCTGTATCTTTAGGATCCACTTTTAAGTCGTTTAGACCAGCCATTTTATTTAACCCTGGAATCATCTTCAAGATATCTTCTAGTGGTCCCATCTTATTCACTTGGTCTAATTGGTCGATAAAGTCATTAAAGTCAAAAGTGTTGGCTTTAATTTTATCCGCCATCTCTTGCGCTTTTGCTTCATCGAAGTCTTGTTGCGCCTTCTCGATAAGGGTCATCATATCCCCCATACCAAGAATACGAGAAGCCATACGTTCTGGGTAGAAGATTTCGAAGTCTTCTAATTTTTCCCCACGACCTGTAAACTTAATTGGTTTTCCTGTAACAGAACGGATAGATAGAGCCGCACCACCACGAGTGTCCCCATCAAGTTTTGTAAGAATAACCCCTGTGATGTCCAGACGTTCATTGAACGTTTGAGCTACGTTTACGGCATCTTGCCCTGTCATTGAGTCGACAACGAGTAAGATTTCGCTTGGATTTGCGACCGCCTTGATGTTTTGTAATTCTTCCATCAAGTTTTCGTCAATATGCAAACGACCGGCCGTATCGATAATCACTAAGTCGCGACCATCGATTTTCGCTTTTTCAATCGCTTGTTTGGCGATTTCCACTGGGCTTACTTGATTTCCAAGTGAGAATACTGGGAAGTTTAATTGTTTCCCTAATGTTTGTAATTGGTCAATCGCGGCTGGACGGTACACGTCGGCAGCAACTAGTAATGGGCGTTTCTTTTCATGTTTTGCCATGAAGGAAGCTAATTTACCAGCAGTCGTTGTTTTACCGGCCCCTTGTAGACCGACCATCATCACTACTGTTGGCGGTTTTGCTTCGAAACGGAATGGCGCTTGTTCGCCACCCATTAATTCTGTTAATTCTTCGTTAACGATTTTAACGACTTGTTGTGCTGGTGATAATGCTTCAAGCACATTAGCTCCTAATGCACGTTCGTTCACTTTACGTACGAAGTCTTTTACAACTTTGAAGTTAACGTCGGCTTCTAAAAGCGCAAGACGCACTTCACGCATCATTTGTTTTAAGTCAGCTTCCGTAATTTTTCCTTTTCGTGAAACGGAAGTCATCGCATTTTGCAGACGATCTGATAATCCTTCGAATGCCATAATTTCACTCCTTGAGTTTATTTATTCATCTCTTGTAATTTTGAAACGATTGAAGCAAGCTGTGTTGCCTCAGGATAGTTCTTTTGAATTTCTTTTTCTAATTCATCATAGTGCTCTTGGCGTTTATAGAAATCAGCGACGAGATGTAATTTCTCTTCGTAGTTTTCTAATAATTTTGCCGAGCGGCGGATATTATCATATACTGCTTGACGGCTCACGTCAAATTCTTCGGCGATTTCACCTAGCGAATAATCATCCCCATAATAGAGCTCCATATATTCGAGTTGTTTATCGGTTAAAAGGCTGCCATAGAACTCTACAAGCAAGTTCATTTGCGTTGTTTTTTCTAATTCCATTCGTTGCCCTCCCTTAAACTCATATCCTTTATTATAGCAAAGTTCTACCCTTTTCGTTATTAAAAATAAGCGCTAGAATCACTTCTAACGCTTTTTATGAGCTTTAATCAACGCTTTCAATTTCAGCCAAAGTTTTTCGCAAAATGAATCCTGCTTCTGTCTTCTTCACTTAGTAAAGTTCGTCTCCACCATTTTTGTCGAAAAAAAGGCTTCTAAATGATCATAATAGCCTTCCATATTTTAGAAGATACAAATGCCATTGGTTTGGCCTACACGCACCCAAGAAACAACCTCTGCGATTTCTTCAAGGGTACCAGGACCACCAGGCAGCGCAATGTACACTTCACTGAGTGCGATCATCTGATTTTTACGCTCGGACATCGTATCGACAATATGAAGCTTCGTGATATCTTGTTTTGCAATTTCACTGTCTACAAAAAACTGCGGCATCACGCCAATGACTTTGCCGCCTGCGTTCATCACGGCAGTCGCTACTACACCCATGAGCCCCGTATTCCCACCACCATAAACGAGCGTGTGGTTGTGTTTTGCCATCCACTTCCCTAGTTCTTCTGTTTTTGTATCAAATGCAGGACAATTACTTTGGCTTGCCGCACAATAAACTGCAATATTCATACGTTCTCCTTTAAAACAAAGAGGCGTAATCTCTTACGCCCTCCACTCATTTTTATTTAAACGCTGCGATAATTTTCGTCAGCAATATTTTTTTAGAACAGATAATACCTGTTGTCTTTTTGTTAGGAACTAAGAAGTCCACTTCTTTTCCATCCACTGTACTGTAGTGTAATCCCTAATTCTTTTCAGCAATCACCATTCCTGGTGCGATATCCCAAGGTGCTAATAATGTAGAAACATACGCTACAGATTTTCCTAAAAATCACTTGAATATGCTCGATTGAAGAAGCACCGTAAGTACGAGTAACCATTGCTTTACGAATCATTTCTGCTTCTTTTTTTCAGTCGCTTCTAATAACATAAATCCATTTCACGTTAATTGAGCTATCGCCAATGCTCTTGATTTCAGGAGTTGAAAGACGACGGCCGTTGCAATATGCACCGTAATCTTTAATACCGTATACGAAGCGATCACGCATCACATCGTAAATGTAGCCTAATAGACCTACGCCATCTTTATATAAAGCAATCATAATACCGAAGTCTTCTTGACGTTTCACGAAGTTTCAATGTGCCATCGATTGGGTCGATTAACCAAACGTAACCGTCCATTGAAGTTAATTCGTCACCGAAACCTTCTTCTCCCATGATTTTATGTGTTGGGGAATTGTTCACGAATTTTTAGCGATAAAGAATTGTTCAATTTCTTTATCCACGTTTGTTACTAAGTCGTTACGGCTTGATTTTTGTATCTACAGTTTAATGGTTCACCAAAGCTGTGACGAATTTTTATGTCCAGCCTCCATAATCCAGTCATTTACTAATAGGTGAGTTGCTAATAAATCCATTATTTTTTTCAATCCTTCCATACGAATAATTTTTTTGTTGCGTTTTTACTTGCTTGGACCACACGATAAAGGCTATATCCAGATGCTTCCTCGAATTCACGACCCAGTCTCTTCTCTTCACCGATACTACGGACTACCGTTTTAAATTCTTGGTAGGCTTTTTTTAAAAAGCTTCAACTTGGATTCCTTTTTTTCATAAGCCTCTTCGACCGCATTCCAAAGTTTGATGACTTTATTCATCTCTTCATGCGACCATTCCAAATCAATTGGATAACTATAATTGGCCATCTCGCCACCTCACAATCATACCCTATTTAGTATACACTTTTTCTGCAAGAGTTTCCATTTATGAAGCAAAAATTTTAGATGAAAATGATAACTTCGAATCCTTGCGGATTTTTTTCATTGTCGTTGTAATGGGGGCACCGGCTCAAGTCTTACGTCTTTTCGCCTTTAAAGCCTCAAAGCAGGAGTAAGAAAAAACTCCTAACTCCCTACTCATTCGTATTTAATGCACTTCTCCCATTACTACGACAATGAAAATCCACCAGATTCTTCGTCATCATCTTCTTGAGTGCTTTATATAGTTTAATACTACTCTTCCAGAATTTACTAAATTAGGTTGATTCCTCGAATATTAGACAAAACCGCTCTAACTTCATCACTGCTTTTTCAGTTTAGTTTTGTTGATAGCATGCCCTTCTAAAACTTAGTCTCTGCACTCTCTAACTCGAGAAGCATAGGTACCTTTTTCCTTGGGCACAAATCCCAAAAGAAAATTATTCATTTATGGATTACGCGATCTCGATTCTGTTGAATAACGATGCATTTCAAAACGAGGGAAAGACTGCCCTAGTCATAGATCTAGGCATTTCTTCTTTGCCCACAAAAGTTAATGGGAACGAGATAGCTGTTTACAGCAAACTCATGCATTCAACGAATAAGAGGGCGTAGGATTTTTAATCCATACGCCCTCTTTGAGGCTTTTGAAGGTGAGAGACATCGGGCTCGAACCGGTGCCCCTGTCATCAGCTAACTACGAAGATATCCGTAAGGATTCGATCGTAATCCATAAAAAACCTGTCTGATTATTTTCCTTCTTGGTATTCTTTTGCGATTTGCGCACCAAGTTTCGCGTTATTGTAAACAAGCTGAATGTTTGTCTTCAAGCTTTCCCCGCCTGTTAACTCAACGATTTTTCGCTAATAAGAATGGTGTGCTATCTTTACCGTGAACACCTTTTTTTCGTCTGCTTCACGAACTGCTTGATCGATAATCGCATCGATTTTTTTCGTGTGGAATTTCGTGTTCAGCTGGGAATTGGGTTTGTGACTAAGATACCACCTTTTAAGGCCTAGTAATTCAGAGTAACGAATCATTTCTGCCACTTCTTTTTGCTGAGTCTACACGACTGTTTAATTTATACTCAGAAGTACGAGTGTAGAATGCTGGTAAGTAGTCTGTTTTGTAGCCGACTACTGGAACCCCTTTTGTTTCTAAATATTCAAGAGTACGTGGTAAATCAAGAATCGCTTTTGCACCAGCGCAGACAACTGTTACTGGAGTTTGTCCTAATTCATCTAAGTCTGCTGAAATATCCATTGTTTCTTCAACGCCACGGTGAACCCCACCGATACCGCCAGTTACGAATACTTTAATTCCAGCTAAGTGCGCACCAATCATAGTTGTCGCTACTGTAGTTGCTCCTAAACACCTTTTAGCAAACACTTTCTGCTAAGTCACGGCGTGATACTTTTGCGACTGGTTTTTCTTTTGCAAGACGTTCTAAGTCAGCTTCTTCTAAACCAATTTTGTATTTTCCATCCATGATAGCGATAGTTGCTGGAACAGCACCATTGTCGCGGATAATTTGTTCTACTGTTTTAGCCATTTCAACGTTTTGTGGATATGGCATTCCGTGTGAAATGATTGTTGATTCCAACGCCACGACTGGTAGGTTGTTGTCTAATGCGTGTTGTACTTCCTTGCTGATTGATAATAATGGATTCATGATAAACCTCTTTCCTTTAATTGTTGATATTCTTTTTCAAATGACTTAGCGTTTAAGTCTTTTCGAACGGTTTCAATGGCTTGGACTGTATAGTACGAATTCGTTAATCCGTATCCAATCGACTCTTCCAAGCTTGCTTTTTTAAGAGCTCCATAGAGTACTCCAGAAGAAAATGAATCTCCTGCTCCTGTCACGTCACAGACTTGCTCTGCTTTTATAGGTGTAAAAGTCTTTACGACTCCTGTAGCATCTGCAAAGACACCACATTTCGTTCCTTTTGTAATGACGATATTTTCAACGCCATCCTTCTGCCACAAATGTAGCTAGTTCAGGAAGCGTCGTGTTCGCCGTACCTCGTCTTTGGACTCATCCGCATTGACGACAATCCAAGTAACTCCTTGTAAATTATCTGGGATTCGTTTCATCTTTCGGTCCACTCACTGGAATAATGGCAAGTGGAATCTTTCTCAAGACTAGTTAGCTGTATGAGCGCTTGTAATGTTTCTTGTGGAAGATTTCAGATCCGCAATGACTAGATGCTGCTCTTTCACCGCTTCTTTCATGCAAAGAAAGCCACTCAGGCGTCATTTCCTCACAAATGGACATATCAGCTAAAGCCAGCACATATCTCCTTGAAGGTCCAAAATCGCTGTATAATTCGACGTTATTTTTCCCTTTTAAAGTCGGTCTACAAAGTGAAAAAAATCGATAATGCCTTCAGTCTCTTTTCAAGCCAAGTAAAACTTTCGTCATCGCCTGCTACCGATAACATCTTAACAGGCAGCCCCTAGACGTCCCTAAGATTTTCGGCAATGTTTCTGGAAACACCACCGGCACTTAGCGACGAGACTACTGGATTACTCGTTTCAAGCACGAGATTTTTCGAGCAATTGAACTTTCTTATCCACGTTCATTCCACCGATACAAAGTACGTAGGAATCTTTAAATTTCTTGTCTTCTGACATGAAACATCCCCTTCGTTTACAAAAAGGTTCGATGAATGGAGGGTTGATGAAGCTTTTTCCTTCATTCGGTCTTATACGCTTCATTATAAGCGATAACCCCTACTCCAATCAAGCTATCCTAGGAGAAAACACAAATATTTCAAAGTTCATTTCATATAATTGTTCGGGATTTGAGCAAAACTACTTCATCATTTTCTTGTAACAGCAACAAAAAGGACTCGAAAATTCGAGTCCTCTTCGTCATTCTATGAGAAATTATACGTGAATTGGCATACCTAATGCTAATTCAGCAGTATCCATAACTACTTCTGATAATGATGGATGTGAGTGGATTGTTAATGCGATATCTTCCGCATTCATTCCAGCTTCAACTGCTAAACCTAATTCAGCAATAATATCTGAAGCGTTCACGCCGGCAACTTGTGCACCAACGATTACGTTATCTTCTTTTAGTAGTGATTAAACGAACGAAACCTTCAGTAGCGTTCAATGATAATGCACGACCATTTCCTGATAATGGGAATTTAGAAGCTTTTTACTTGTAAACCAGCATCTTTAGCTTGTTGTTGAGTGTAACCAACTGAAGCTAATTCTGGATCAGTGAAGGCAACAGATGGCATTGCACGGTAGTCAACAGCCACTGCTTTACCTGAGATTGCTTCTGCAGCAACTTTTTCCTTCGTAGCTTGCTTTTGTGAGCTAAAAGCTGGTCCAGGAACGATATCACCGATTGCGAAAGATTGATTTAACGTTTGTACGTCCTTGGTTGTCAACTTTAACTAAACCACGGTCAGTCATTTCAACACCAGCAACATCTAAACCAATTTCGTCTGTGTTAGGGCGGCGACCTACAGCAACCATTACGTAGTCAGCTTCAACAGCTTCTTCTTTGCCGTCTACTGTATACTTAACAGTTACACTATCACCATTGTCAACAGCTTCTTTAGCCATTGCGCTAGTTACGATAGTAACACCTTTTTTAGCCATGTTATCTTCAACAAGTTTAACCATGTCTTTGTCAAACATTGAAAGGATGCTTGGAGCACCTTCAAGGATTGTCACTTCTGAACCTAAGTTAGCATATGCTGAACCTAATTCTGAACCGATAACCCCACCACCAATAACAACTAATTTCTTAGGAACTTCTTTAAGTCCTAAACCACCAGTTGAATCGATAACGCGTCCGCCAAATTTGAAACCTTTGATTTCGATTGGACGGCTACCTGTAGCTACGATAGCATGGTTGAAAGAATAAGTTTGAGCGCTGTCTTCAGTAACAACACGTAAAGTGTGCTCATCCACTAAGAACGCTTCCCCTTTAATAATTTCAACTTTGTTTTTCTTTAATAAGTACTCAACACCAGCAGTTAATTTCTTAACAACTTGGTTATCTTTCCATTCTTGAGTTTTAGCGAAGTCTAAAACAACTTCTTTAGCAGTCACACCAAATACTTCTGAGTGTTGTGCTTCTTGGTAATGATGTCCAGCTGAAATTAACGCTTTAGATGGAATACATCCAACGTTTAAGCAGACACCACCAAAATATTCTTTCTCGATAATCGCAACTTTTTGACCTTCTTGAGCTGCACGAATAGCTGCAACATATCCACCAGGGCCGGCACCGATTACGACTGTATCTAGTTCAATAGCGAAATCGCCTACTACCATTTTTTTCACCTCTTAAAAGTTTTCAAATAAGGAACCGACGTAAACCCATGTCTACGCCGTTCCTAACAATTTAATGAATTAAGCTTCCATTAATAATAATTCTGGATCATTCAATAGACGTTTCAATTCGTTCATAGCTTTGAGCAGTTGCTCCATCCACGATACGGTGGTCAAAGCTTAATGATAATTTCATGTTACGTCCGATTACGATTTCATCGTTTTCGTTGATAACTGGTTCGCGAACGATTGTACCAACACCTAAAATCGCAACTTCAGGGTAGTTGATAACTGGAGTGAACCAACCGCCACCTACTGAACCGATGTTAGAGATTGTAATTGTTCCTTGTCCCATATCGCCTGCAGTTAATTTACCTTCGCGAGCTTTTTGCAGCTAATGCGTTAATTTCATCTGCGATAGCGAACATGCTCTTAGCATTCGCATCTTTGATATTTGGAACGAATAAACCTAAATCTGTATCTGTAGCGATACCGATGTTGATGTAGTTTTTGTAAACAATTTCTTGAGATGCATCGTCGATAGAAGCATTCAATACTGGGAATTTCTTCATTGCTACTGCTAAAGCTTTAACAACGTAAGGTAAGAATGTTAATTTAGTACCTTGTGCAGCTGCAACATCTTTGAATTTCTTACGGTGATCCCAAAGTTTAGAAACTTCAACTTGGTCATGTAAATGTAACGTGTGGTGCAGTGTGTTTTGCTGTTAACCATTGCTTTAGAGATTGCTTTACGCATTGGAGTTAATTTAACGCGTTCTTCACGTTCAGCTGATCCAACGAATGGTTTAGCTGGAGCCGCTGCTGGTGCAGATGCTTGAGCTGGTGCTGCTGGTGCAGATGCTGCTGGAGCTTCACCGCTGCTGGAGCTGCTGGTGCTGCTACTGGTGCGCCACCGAAGTTATCGATGTCTTCACGAGTGATGCGTCCGCCTTTACCAGTTGGAACTACTGCTGTAATATCAACACCTTTTTTCACGTGCATATTGACGAACTGAAGGCATTGCTAATACTAATTTACCAGGGTTGCTTGCTGCTGGAACTCCTGTTGGAGCTGCAGGTGCCGCTGGAGCTGCTGCTGGTGCTGCAGGTGCTGCTGGAGCCGCTGCTGCAGGTGCGTGAGAACCGCCTTCTGTTGCGATTTCAACGATTACATCACCAACGTGAGCTACTGTTCCTTCAGAAACTAAAACTGCTGTAACAGTTCCAGCTACTGGAGAAGGAATAGATTCTACTGATTTATCGTTTTGTACTTCGAATAAAAATGTCATCTTCAGCAATCTTGTCGCCTACTTTGATGTCGATTTTAACGATTTCACCTTCTGCAATTCCTTCACCGATGTCAGGTAATTTGAATTGGAAAGTGCTTGATGCTGCTGGTGCAGCTGGTGCAGGGGAAGCCGCTGGAGCCGCTGCTGGTGCAGATGCTTCTGCTGGGCCTGAACCATCGTCGATAACTACGATGATGTCGCCTACGCGAGCTACTGTACCTTCTTGAACTTTAACTTCTAATACTTTTACCACTTACTGGAGAAGGAATTTCTTCTACAGATTTGTCGTTTTTGTACTTCGAATAAAATATCATCTTCTTGAATTGTATCTCCGACTTTAATGTCGATTTTTACGATTTCGCCTTCTGCGATACCTTCACCGATATCAGGCATTTTAAATTGGAAAGCCATGCTTGTACATCCCTTCTTATTTTTATAAAACTCTAAAGAGCACACTCATGCGAGAGGCTCTTTAGAATGAAAATTTGTTGAATTAGAAGTTCACTGTTTCGCGAACTTTAGCTTCAATATCGCTAGCATTTGGTAACCAGTCGTTTTCTGCTTGACCAAATGGGAAGATTGTATCTGGAGCTGCAACACGTCCGATTGGAGCTTCTAAACTTTAAGATTGCGCGTTCAGCAAATTTCAGACATAACCATTGCGCCGATACCAGCTTGACGTTGTGCTTCTTGAACAACCACTACGCGACCAGTTTTTTTCAACTGATGCTAAGATTGTGTCTAAGTCTAATGGAGAAACAGTACGTAAGTCGATAACTTCTACTGAGATTCCTTCTTTTTTTCTAAGTTTCTCAGCAGCTTTAACAGCTTCACGAACCATTGCACCGTAAGTAATTACAGATACGTCTTTACCTTCACGAGTTACTGCAGCTACTCCTAGAGGAACTGTGTATTCTCCTTCTGGAACTTCTTCACGGAATGAACGGTATAGTTTCATATGCTCTAAGTAAACAACTGGGTCGTTGTCACGAATAGCTGAGATTAATAACCCTTTTGCATCGTATGGGTTTGAAGGGATAACCACTTTCAAACCTGGTGATTGAGCTACTAAACCTTCTAAGTTATCTGAGTGTAATTCTGGAGTATGTACCCCACCACCCATTGGTGAACGGAATACGATTGGCATGTTACGAGTTCCACCCATACGGTAACGTGTACGAGCTGCTTGAGCTACCACGCTATCCATTACTTCGAATACAAATCCGAAGAATTGGATTTCAGGAACTGGACGGTAACCTTCTAAAGCTAAACCGATTGCTAAACCACCGATACCAGATTCTGCTAAAGGAGTGTTGAACACGCGGTCTTCACCGAATTCATCTTGAAGCCCTTGAGTTGCACGGAAAACCCCACCGTTTTTACCAACGTCTTCCCCGAAAATTAGGACATTTTCATCACGTTTTAATTCAACAGCCAATGCATCAGTGATGGCTTGAATCATTGTCATTTGTGCCATAATTATTTATTCTCCTTTGCTTTAAAGTGTTCGATTTGTTCTTTAATAACGTTTGTTGGTTCTTCAAACATTGTTTCTAAGAAGAATGAAACTTTTTGTTTAGGTTGTTTGTCAGCCTCTTTAATCGCTTCTTTGATTTCTTCTTTAGTTGCTTCGATTACTTCGTTTTCTTTTTCTTCTGACCATAAGCCTTAGCTGTTAGGTAGTTACGGAAACGAATTAATGGATCTTTCTTAGCCCATTCATCTTGAATTCCTTCTGGTTGGTAACGAGTTGGGTCGTCACCTGATAATGTATGAGGACCATAACGGAAGCAGATTGTTTCGATTAACACAGGACCGTTTCCAGCAACTGCGTATTCACGAGCTTTTTTAGTTACAGCGTAAACTGCTAATGGGTCCATACCATCTACTTGGATACCAGGGATACCAGCAGCAACAGCTTTTTGAGCTAATGTTGGAGCAGCTGTTTGTAACTCACGAGGAGTTGAAATTGCCCAACCGTTGTTTTGAATGAAGAAGATTGCAGGTGATTTGTAAGCACCAGCATAGTTAATACCTTCGTAGAAGTCCCCTTGTGAAGAACCTCCATCACCAGTATAAGTCACTGCAACGTTTTTCTTACCACGTTTTTGTAAACCTAATGCAACACCTGCTGCTTGAACATATTGTGCACCGATAATGATTTGTGGTGGTAAAGCTTTTAATGATTCTGGGTACATGTTACCTGCAACATGTCCACGAGACCATAAGAATGCTTGTGATAATGGTAAACCGTGTTTTACTAATTGAGGTACATCACGGTAACCAGGTAAAAGAACGTCGTCTTTTCTCAATTGCTTTGATTGAAGCTAATTGTGAAGCTTCTTGTCCAGCTGTTGGAGCATAGAAACCTAAACGTCCTTGACGGTTTAATGCAGTTGAACGTTCGTGTAAAATACGTGACCATACCATGTCTGTCATTAATTCAACTAATTCATCGTCAGATAAATCTGGTACTAAGTCAGGATTTACAACTTTTCCTTCTGCGTCTAACACTTGAACCATTTCAAAGTTCGTGTTATTTGGTGTGAAAAAGTGCATCGAGATTGAATTTTTCTTCGTTGCCATACTTCTTTTTTTCCCCTTTTCTATAAGAAATTGTGCTTAACAGACAAAACAGGTAGTTAAAACTGTACTATTCCCTCTGCTATCGTATAATAATTTAACAAACTTTTGTGAATTATGCAAGCAAAGAAGACTTTATAGAGCGTTTCTGTTAACTTTGTGAATAAAGTTCCACTATCTTACGCTATATAAAGTCTTTTTTATTCTCGATTTGTTCAACTCATTTTATCTGTTTTCATCTATTTTTCAGCAAATGTATCTATAGTTTTCACAATGCAAACTGTACTAGTTTCACTTTGTGAGAACTGTACTAATTTATTAAAAACAGTTTTAATTGTTTATAAATTTTTATCTGTCTTTTTCTAAATGCGAAACACTTAGCCCAATCAAACGAATTGGCGTTTCATCCATCATTTCTTCAAATAGTTGCAATGCAAGCTGAAGAATTTCTTCTTTTTATTAAAAATAGTCCCGTAATGTAACACTTTTTACTTGTTGTATTAAAATTAGAATCTCTTAATTTTAATGAGAATTGTACGAGATGCTAATGCTCTTTTCTGTAGCATGCTCGCTATTTCAAGTAGAAAAACTTTCTAAATACTCACTCAAAATACCATGATCTGTCGTATCCTTTGATAAGAGTTCTTTCTGAACCCATGGATTTTCTTTCTCGATACAAAGTCAATTGATCATTCTGAGATTCCTCTGACCTGTGCATATAACCTAGGTCCTAAGTTTCCAAATCTACTTTCTAATTCTGCTTTCGGTAAATGAAGCAAGTCTTCTCCTGTTTCAATTCCTGCTCTTTCTAAGCTTTTCAGCACTCACTTTTCCCTAACCCCATAGAAATCCCTCAATTGGAATAGTCCGAATAAATTCTTGTGCGTTTTTCAGGTGTAATCACTGTAATTCCCAGACGGCTTTTGATAACCTGAGGCCATTTTTAGCCAAAAACTTATTAAAAGACACGCCCAACAGAACAAGTAAGTCCAGTCTTTTTCGTACACTTCCTTTTGAATCAAGTGTGCTCACTAAAGTGGCAGAAGTAATCCCCTTATCTATTATTGGTTACATCTAAATAAGCTTCATCAATCGAAAGTGGTTCTATCATATTCGTAAAGGATTTAAACACTTCACGAACTTGAGAGATATCTCTTTGTACAATCATAGTCTCAGGCGTAAGAATCGCTTTTGGACATAGTTTCATGGCTTTTTGCTGTTGGCATCGCAGATCGAGACACCAAAAGCTCGTGCTTCATATGAACAAGTTGATACGACTCCTCTTTTCATTGGGTTTTCCTCCAACAATGACTGGGTTTTCCTCTCCACTCTGGGTGCTCTCTTTGTTCAACAGAAGCGAAAAAGCATCCATATCCACATGTAAATATTTTTCGCATCTATACCTTCACCTACAAACGAACATTTGTTCTTAT
>BNJS01002558.1_pt1 | contig 117333 bp, 171 predicted proteins | sample 8540461 | NCBI WGS metagenome assembly BNJS01 (sample SAMD00202454, study PRJDB9452) | human saliva metagenome | isolation source: human saliva | place: Japan | reverse complement strand
AAGTGAATAATTTTTTTGCAAGGAGTCTTTGTTGTAGTTGCAAAAATATTTCAACAGCTAAGCGGAGAAATTAAAAAAAGCGGTGAATAGTGTTTTTTTACTATTCACCGCTTGCTTTATGCTGCTATTTTACAGTAAACATACTGCTTTTGAGAGTATAAATAAGAGTTTTATTTTCATCTATAGTAGGTTCCCATTTCTTATCATTGAGAAGAACCTCATATATATGAATAGCTGTACCACACTCTACTTTAGTAAGTTCTACTCTAATGGTTAATTTTACAGCTATACCAGCGCCCTCTAGGGAAAAAGATATTTTCCCTTTTTCTAAAAACCATTCTTTTTAGAATCATCAATTACAGCTAGAAAGCATACGTAATCACCAACTCCTCTTTCTTTATAGAGATGCCCCTCATTTCGAAGCATATCAACTCTTTCTTTCCCTTGATCAGAGATCTTATATATGGAAAGTTCGTTTTTAAAGTTCACTAGGGCACTATCCTCTTTATCTATATGAAAGCCAAAAATCTCTATAAGGAGGAATAGAGCAGTTAGGATAATTAGGATTAGAAGAATCCTTTTTCCTCTTTTTTCTTTATGGCAAGCCATAAAAAGTCATAACAGTTGCCACAGCAACCAAAAAGTAAATATATTTTTCATAACAAGATTTATTTAATATCAATGGCATTTTAAATAGACATGAGTTCAATATAACGAAAGCTCCCACAAAGCTAGCGAGTGCTCACAGCTGGGTATGTGAAACACAGATTCCATAGATTTTTATGAGATTGTGGGAGAAAAAAATATAATTTTGCTTACCTCGAACACACGTTATTTTTACAGTAATCATACTGCTTTTTGAGGGTATAAATAGGAGCTTTATTTTTTTACCTATAGTAGGTTTCCATTTCTTATCATTGAGAAGAACTTCATATATATGAATGGCTGTACCACAACGCCCCATATCGGTAAGTTCTGCCCTGATAGTTAGCTTTATAGCTATACCAGCACCTTCCAAAGAATAATTTATTTCTCTTTTTCCAAAAATTATTAAGCCCAGTCCTTACAGCAACGAAGCTTATATAATCACTATTTTTTTATCTCCTTCAACAGATTCAAGAGTGCCTTCTTCTTCTGGAATATTATCAACCCTTTTTTTCCTTGATCAGTAAGCTTGTATATAGATAGTTCTTTTTTTGAAGTTTGCTAAAGAAACATCTTCTTTATCTATATAGAAATAAAAAAATACTCAAGTGGAGGAATAAGACAACGATAACCATCATCTTTTTTTCTTCTACCTCTTTTTTTCTTTATGGCAAGCCATAAAAGTCATAACAGTTGCCACAGCAACCAAAAAGTAAATATATTTTTTTCATAACAAGATAATTGTAATTTCTATTATAAAAAAATTGGAAATTTCCTCATCTCTAAAGAGCACCACAAAATTACGTTTTGAGAAAAATAAAAAGCAAATTTTTTTAACAGAAAAAAACACAAAAAAATGAGGTTGCCTTACAGAGATTTCTTTATTCTGAGTGAGACGCTATCAAATGGGGAGAAAGCATTTGTCTTATTAGTATCAGCACAGCCATAGGTAAAGATATCCACTTGCAACTACCAAGAATCTTTAGTCATGTTATTCAAGGAAAGGAAATCCTCATTGAATAAAATTTCATAAGACGAAAAAAGACTGCTCTTTGGGCAGTCTTTTCGTCATTATTAAACAAAGTACATATATATCCAACGTTATTTGGCCACGATCATATTCTTAGGATCTCAGGATTTCGTCCAATTTTTTTCTTTAGAAAGCAAGCCATGATCAAGTACTAAGTCGTATACTGCTTTGCCTGTTTGTAGCGCTTCTTTGGCTATCTTAGTACTATTCTTGTAGCCGATATGTGGGTTAAGTGCTGTTACGATACCGATGCTGTTCTTTACCATATTGAGACAAACTTCACGGTTAGCAGTGATCCCCACCACGCACTTATCTTTGAGTGTATCAGCCGCATTTTGGAAGAGGGTGATGGATTCCATGATAGCCTGGCAGATTACAGGTTCCATCACGTTGAGTTCCAACTGACCAGCTTCAGCAGCAAAGGTTACAGTAAGGTCGTTACCAATTACCTTGAAACAAACCTGATTAACCACTTCAGGGGATTACAGGATTCACCTTTCCCGGCATGATAGAAGAACCTGGCTGCATAGCAGGAAGATTGATTTCGCTCAAGCCTGCACGAGGACCAGAGGCTAAAAGGCGTAAGTCATTACAGATCTTAGAGAGCTTCACAGCGAATTTCTTCAAGCCTGAGGAGTAGAACACATAAGCACTAGTATCAGGTGTTGCTTCTACCAAGTCGTGAGAAAGTACAAATGCCTCTCCAGTGGCTTTGGCTAAGTTCTCTGTACATAGCTTAGCGTAACCATGAGGGGCATTGAGTCCTGTACCGATGGCGGTACCACCCATATTGATTTCAAGTAGTGAATTGGCTGTTTTGTTCAAGGTAGCGATTTCTGCCTCAAGGCTCACAGCATAGGCTTCGAACTCTTGACCGAGGGTCATAGGCACCGCATCTTGGAGCTGGGTACGTCCCATTTTAATTACATCAGCGAACTCTTTTCCTTTCTTACGGAAAGCATCAGCTAAGGCTTGTACATGCTTTACGAGCTTTTTTTATTCATATTGAATACCGCAAGCTTAATGGCAGTAGGATAAGAGTCATTGGTAGATTGTGAGCCATTGACATGGTCATTGGGGTAGCAGTGTACATAATCCCCTTTTTTCATAACCCAAGATTTCCAAAGCACGGTTGGCGATTACCTCATTGGTATTCATATTCACTGAAGTACCCGCTCCTCCTTGGAACATATCCACAGGGAATTGGTCATGAAACTTTCCGTCAATCACCTCATGGGCAGCCTTTTTCTATAGCAGCACCGATTTCTTTAGGGATTACCCCTAAAGGGCAGCATTGGCTTGAGCAGCGGCTAATTTTACATAGGCAAAAAGCACGAATAAACTCAGGATAATCGCTCATTTTGCTGTTAGAAATGTGGAAGTTCTCTAAGGCACGTTGTGTTTGTACCCCATAGTAAGCCTCTTTAGGTACTTGTAATTCCCCAATGAGGTCTGATTCTGTTCTAAACTCTTTCATTATATAATGTATTTATACTATCTAAAAAAAGTGGTGCTAAGGTACGTTTTTCTTATATAACCATGTTTTTTTCCTGTATTTTTGTATCTTTGCCCGAATTTAGCATACAAACAAGTCCTTTTTATGGTTGCTTATTTTTCCATATCTTTTACTACTACTCATTACCATTGTGGGGCTTACTATGTTGGCCAATCGGCTTAGAATAGCCTACCCCATCTTATTGGTTTTTTTGGAGGCTTGGCTTTGAGTCTTATGCCTAAACTGCCTCATATAGTGATAGACCCCAACTGGGTACTGTTGATTTTCTTGCCTCCACTGCTCTATGCTGACTCATCGGCGCTTTCGCTCAAGGAATTGTGGAAATGGAGACGCATTATCTTTAGCTTTGCCTTTATCGTAGTCTTTATCACCTCTGCAACAGTGGCATGGGTGGCCAATATGGTACTGCCTGGGTTTTCCTTGGCCTTGGGATTCCTCTTTGGTGGGGTTGTAGGTTCTACCGACGTGGTGAGTGTCTCGGCTATTCTGAAATTTGTCAAGGTACCCCATCGCCTTTCTACGATTTTTGGAGAACGAGAGTCTGCTCAATGATGCTTCTTCGCTTATTGTCTTCCGCTTTGCTGCTTTGGTAGTTACCACAGGAGAGTTTGTTTGGTACCAAATGGCGGGTGGCTTCTTATGGGTAGTCATAGGCGGGGTTGCAGTAGGCTTGGCCGTGGCTTATCTGCTGCGTTTCATTCATAAGCTCCTTCCCACCGATGCCAATATGGATATTATTCTGACGTTCATCTCTCCTTACATAATGTATATGATAGCCAATGCTTTAGAAGCATCAGGGGTTTTTGGCTGTAGTAGCAGGGGGCGCCTACCTGACTTATTTTCGCAATGAGATTTTCCCTGCTGCTACCCGTAATAAGGGTGTCGCCGTATGGGATAATATCGTCTTTATTCTCAACGGCTTGGCTTTTTCCCTCATTGGCCTGAGTCTGCCTGAAATTCTCTCAAGTATCGAGCAAGAGGGAATGGAACTGACTACCGCAACCTATTATGGGTTACTTATGGCAGGAGTCATCATAGGGGTACGTATCCTCTGTGCCTATGGGGCAGTGCTGACTACCCAGATTATGAAGCGCTTTATCCCCGTAGCCGACGGACGTAGGTATAACAATGTACGTATCCCGCTGATTCTCGGCTGGGCAGGTATGCGTGGGGTGCTTTCCTTGGCCGTGGCGCTGTCCATACCACTAACTTTGGACGACGGCAGCCCTTTCCCTCATCGCCATCTGATCCTATATATGACTTTCATCGTCATCTTGGTCACCTTGGTTGTACAAGGACTTACCCTTCCTTTCCTCATCAAGCGGGTTACCTTTCCCAACTATGACGACCATATCCCAGAGGCCGAAGCAGAGACTTATGTTCGCAAGGAACTGGCACGAGTGGCCTTAGCATATATGGACACCCATTATAAGGGTGAGACCAACAGTTTCCTGCTGCAAAACCAAAAAGACATCTGGCAGTTTCAGCTCGACACTCCCCAGTGTAGTATCACCCCTGAAGTGCGGGAGAAATACATCGCTATCCCTACACTGCCAGCGGGAGTACCTACAGCAGCTCAATCGCAACCCACGCCTAAACGAACAGCTCCTGCGCTCCTTCGAACGACAGATAGACTTAGAAGAAGAGAAATGGGAGAACCAAAAAGAATTAGCAGATTAGCCAATGTGCTAATGGATAAATTATTTATACCCGAAAAGGTATATATTTAATAAAATTGCGTATATTTGCACCCGAAAAGGTATAATCTAATTTGCTAATTATGAGTATCGCTTCTTTTGTAAAGCAAAGGCGTAAGCAGCTACGCCTTACTCAGCCTGAGTTGGCCATGCGAGCGGGCGTTGGATTGCGCTTTGTTCGCGAATTGGAGCAGGGCAAAAGCACCTTGCGTTTGGATAAAGTAAATCAAGTCTTAGCCCTCTTCGGTGCTGAAGTAGGGGTAGTAAGTATTATTGAGGAATGAAACAAGCAGTAAGCGTTACCTACTTGGAAGCTATGGATTGAGCGTAGTTTTCTTTCTCATGAACTGATGTCAAAATAATACAAACTATCTACTTGCGCTTCTGACAAATAGAGTTCTATATGATTCTGTCTAAGTGTATTATCCGTAATAGGCTGTCCTAAAAGAGTTGCTAATTCTTCTCTCTTCATATCAAATAGATTCAGGTCATCTATATACTCAAGGGCTATATTCTTGTTATCTCCTGCTCAGAAAGTTCCTCTATCATAATATAGTGGAGCTTTCTATTTTCTTTAAAGCAGAACTCTATCTTGTATTTTTGATGAATATATAGCGTATAAAAATACTACTTCCCGTTGCAAAAAGAATCATCTGAGAGATTCCTGACAATATCAATATCCCTTAATTCCTTATCTAGGGTATGATTGAAAAAAATCACTTGTTTTTTTATTTGATACATAATCGAAGATTAGTATATACTACAAAGCTACAAATATACAAAAATTAATCATTATTTTTTTGTATATTTGCCGCACTAAATAGCCCATTTTTGAACCTAAAAAAATATTCATTACCCTACACCTTTTGGAAAAAAACGCTAAAAAAACGTTTGGCAGTACCCTCAGAACCGCCCTCCTATTCCCTTTAGCCATCGTGGGCGACTTATGCTTGTGTATAGCTGTTTCGGCTGCTCTTGTGGTTGTCCATTTTACCGAAAAAAATAAGAAATTAATTTTATGAATATAAGTTATAAACACCTTTTTTTACCTATCCTTTTTACTCTGTATAGGTTGTGCATCTTCCAAGAAAAATAAAAGCTCCTGATGACTATTGTGTCCCTCCGCCCTATACAGTGACAAAGGAGAAAGAAGCTCCTATAGTAATTGATGAAGCAAAGCTTGCGTTGGGCAAAAAACTTTTTGAAGGGAAACTATCCTCCAGAAATATCCTGATCGCTTATGCCTCCGATACCGATGAGACTTTATTATCATTAATCGCTTTGGCCGATGATCCTTCTGAGCAAGCACAACTAAAGCGCAATACCTTAAAAAAATAGAAATCCATAGCAAGATTAACGCTATTTTCTCACAGATGAATTCGGTAACTGCGGAACTGGATTGCGAAGAAGAGCGTATAGACCAAATAGCTACCACGCTAAGTGATTTCAATGATAAGAATGTTACCCGCCTTACGGTAGCCTCCATACTTGTGGGAGCAGCCTCCGCTGTGGCGGGCGCTTATATAGCCGATGATGGTTGGAATAAGGGAGTTGCTGTAGGTAGCGGGATACTCGGTGCGGGCTTGAGCTTCCTTACGCTTAATCCCAAAGGGAAAAAAAGATAATACTACAACACCCTCGCAATCTGTTGCGTTGTTTTATGACCGAGAAAAAAATGATATTGAATTTCCGCCCTTTGTGTGGTATATGATTAATGAGCCTCGTTTTTACCAATTCAGGAGAAAGCTCTGTTTTGCGAAACACACAAAAGAGATGGATCAAACATCTTTTTGACAATGACAAAGAAAAAGGCACTAAAAGCAGTTGTTTTTTTAGCGATGGAGGCGTCTATAATGCGGGTGATTTGCATACCCGTGCCGAGATGTTTGACCAAATGCAATCGGTGATACATTCGCTCAATCAAAAATCTCAACTTCTTTATCCAAGAGGTCAATATGCTTATGCTGAAAAAAATAAAAATCGGAATCTAATGAAAAAAACTCCTTTTACTGCTATGTATGTGGATAGCCCTGCCTGCTGTAGCCCAAACCTCTGACAGCAGAATCCCCGTCATAGATGTAAGTTACCTAAAAACAGGGCAGTAGCTATGGACAGTTGGGGCTACATTTCAGCTGTTATGAAAAACAAAAAAATTTTTGTACTATTGGCAGGGGCTTGCGGGCAACTTCCGTTCGGAAGACAAAAAAACTCATCGCCATTGCTGAAGCTCAAGTTTCCGCTTGGATCAGAGCTGATGAGTCACACGGTAGTTTTGTAGATATTCCTATACTCATGTTGCGTCCTCAGTTGAATTTTTTTTCCCCCTACTACTTTGCCCCTGAAGCAGGTATTCAAATTCTTATTTTTCTATGTAAAAAGCAGGATATGCATTCCCATGGGGTAAAAATAAGCGAAAACTATCCTTTTGAGACAGGCAAATTCCGTTTCTCAGTAGGGGTTTCAATACCATTAAAAAAATATAAAAAAACAGAAAAATAATATGAAAAAAATTTCTTTTTTTCCGTAGCCCTTGTGAGCACAATGCTCGGTTTTGGGCAGGCCTCTGGAAACCTCAATTACCAAAAACAGAAGCCGAAATAGCATCAGTAACAGCAACTTCTCGGTTGATTTCCCCTCCAATTACGATATGGTAGTCTCAGCCAAGGGACTGGCCAATATCAAGGCCGATGCCTTTGTGGCTATCTTTAGCATAACACAGACAGGAAAGACCGCCGAAGAGGCTACCTCCCTGATGAGTCAGCGCCTTTCCCCTGTGCTCTCTGCCCCTAAAGGCTAAGAACATGGAGGCTTTTGTGGATATGATCTCCTTTGTCCCTATGTACGAATTTGAGACCGAGAAGAAAGTATTTAGCAAACGCACGTACAATGAAGTGCCTACAGGCTTCGAACTCAAGCAGAACCTGCATATCAAGCTCCATGAGGCTACTCGTCTCAATGAGCTAATCACCCTACTGGCCAATAGTGAGATTTATGACCTTGTGCGTATGGACTACTACAGTACTGAGTTAGAGACCATAAAGAAGGAACTCAAAGAGAAGGTCAAAGCCGCCTTTGCTGAAAAAAACAAAAAGCTCTATGAGGCGACCCTAGGTGAGAGCTTTGCTACCGCTGAAAAGAAGATAACCGATGGCTTTTCCTTGACCTCTCCTTCAGAGCTATATAACACCTACGAGGCCTATAGCAGTACCCCTATACCGAGCAAGCGTGCAGGCAATGTCATGCAAGCCAGCAAGTCCGTTACCCAGTATTACCAACCTATTGCTAACCGAGATTTTGATGTGGTACTCAATCCTATTATCGTAGAGCCGATGATACAAGTGGTCTATGAGATGAAAAATGAGTGTCAATCATCCTGATAAATATAAAGCTAAAGAGGCACTATTGTTAACCCCTGCTGGCGAACTCAAAAAGATAAACCTGCCTTAGCTTTTTTTCTACTAATATAAATCCTATGAGAGAACAAGCAATAAAACTTTACGAACAAGGAGACTGCCACGAAGCTAGTCACTGATACGAAACGCCTCAAAGAAGACAGGGCATCGCTGAGCATTCCCTCCACCGATGATTTTGTGGTAGTGGTAAGCGATATAGAAGATTCTTTTTTTATCAAAAGTATAATAAACACGCTTGTTTTGTCGCAAAAAAAGTGTATTTTTTTGCGACAAAAATAATAGCTTATATCGTATGGAAAGTACTGATGATAAAATACTTAAAAGGTTATCAAAATGCGGGAGGGGAAATATATTTTTCCCTAATGATTTTGTAACCTTAGCAGAAATAAAAACCATACTCAAATCATTAGAACGGCTTACTCATATAGGCAAACTCATTCGTATAGCTCGCGGTATTTATTATTATCCTAAGTACGATAAAACTTTAGGTTTGGGGGTACTCTATCCTTCTTACGAACAAATCGCTCAAAGTATTGCCAAGCGTGATAAGATTCGTATTGCTCCTGCAGGTGCTTATGCTATGAATATACTGGGGCTAACCACACAAGTACCAATGAATATAGTGTTTATGACCGATGGTACTGCTCGCAAAATTCAGTTGTTTGACGGACATCAACTCTGCTTTAAACACACCACCCCTAAAAAAACCTTTCTTTTCAGAATAAAAACAGCCCAACTAATAGTTTTTTTGCCTTGAAAGAGATAGGAGCACCGCATATTACACAAGAACATACTGAAGCGCTAAGAAAAAAATACTCTTGAATATTCCAGAAAGTAAAATCTCTGTAGATTATAAACTGATGCCCTCTTGGATAAGAACCCTTATAAAAACAGTTGTATGAATTACTTTAACCTCACACCAGAACAACAAAAAAACGGTGATTACCCAAACTGCTGCACATGTAGGACTCCCTATGCAAGCTATAGAAAAAGATTTATGGGTAACAACTCTTCTACAGCTTTTTATTTACATTGCCTTTTTGCAAGCCAACTCCTTTTTCAAAGGAGGCACTTCTCTTAGTAAATCTTATGGGTTGATTCATCGTTTTTCAGAAGACATAGATTTAGTTATTGACAGAAATTACTTTGGGTATCAAGGAGATTTAACAAAAAAACAAATCAAACAACTTAGGAAGCAATCATCTTTGTTTGTTGAAAAAGAATTTACTATAGCGCTCAAACAAGTTATAGAAAATTTTGGATTACAAAAAGTTTTGCACTATCATAGCACAACTCAACGGTGAAGGAGATAACACCTATCCTGAACCCAGAAAAAAATAGAAGTCTTTTATCAGTCATTATTTAGCAGTATTGACTATCTACAACCAAAGGTTGTTTTAGAAGTGGGTACTCGTTCGCTTTTTTTGAACCTACAGAGCCTACACAAGTTAAGAGCTTAATAACCTCTACTTTCCAACAAATTGAAACAGATATGGTTTCTGTGATTATTACAACAGCTTCTCCCGCTAAGACTTTTTTAGAAAAAGCCTTCCTATTACACGAATTATTTACTACTCACAAAGGGGATAAGGCAGAGAAAAATCACGACACTTGTATGATTTAGAAAAAAATGATGGACAAATCTTTTTGCGATAGAAGCTATCAGTAACAATGAATTGTGGGAGACTATTGCATACCATAGAAAACTCTTTACTAGTGTTTTAGGAGTAGATTATACGCCTGATATACGAAAAAGAATACAATTAACACCTCCCCTAATATAGTAGATGTATGGGCAAAAGACTATCAAGAAATGCAAGAGTCAATGATATATGGAGATTCCTTGCCTTTTAATAATCTCTTAGAGAGAATACATATCTTAGAGAATAGATTTCATAATGTAGAAAAAAACAGAACTAAACAAAATGTCCCCTGAACTACAACCATTAGGCGAAGCTATTTTTTTGAGGCTACTCAAAAAAAGCATTTTTAAAAACTCTTTGAAAAACGGAGAGCATTATTACTATTGTGTGTTACTCACTACGGGGAGGCGTTTACTCCTTGTATTGCGGCGTGGTCGGTGGAAGCTTTAGAGCGATTCGTAAATGAAAATGCTATCCCCAAGAGGAAATACCATACTATAAATACTCATTTGCCGATAGCCCCTATTACGCTTTTTGGTTATGAGGAATATTTTCAGCAGGTAAAGCAGTTGTTTGAGCAGCGTGACTCTCTTATAGATTACAACAATGAGGAGCAATGGAACGAGGAATACAACCTCCGACTTGCTGCTATGGTATATGCGATGAAAAAAACTCGACGAGACTGGTATTTTTTTGCCTTCAACCAACCACGAGAACAAGTGTATATCAACGTAGAACTAATGCCCCCGACGATACCGATATAGAAAGAGCTTTATTATTCAACAATCCTGATAACATCGAGGAATGGCTCTCTATATTTGGTTAAATAATTCTTTAGTGCGATTCAAAAAAATTGATGTATATTTATAACAACAATCTATTTCTTGACTTTTTAAGATGCTTTCTCCTAATAAGTTTAAATACATTAAAGGTATACAAAAAGTATGCGAGGTTTTCAGTTGTCACCACGATTGCAATAGCGATAGTAGTGCTAACTATTTTGGTTATAAATCATATAGTTATACAAGAAAAGGAGTTGCCTGACATTCTTCACTCTCCTTTTTTTCTCGGTAATAATTATAGCATTTTTTTGTTATATTGCTTTTGTCTTTTTATCGGATAAAAAGATCCAGAAGGTTACAAGAACTCATAGAACAGATGAGTGAAGAGGATTTTTCAGTTCTTACTACAAGCGCAATCCTCCTTATCATTCTACTACAAATACGCTCCCACTTTTGTAATTTGCCGTGACCACCTCTATTTGTTTACCCTCTTTGAAATCAAAGAAATTGACCCTAAAAAAAGTACAAAAAGTGCGCTGCCACTATACAGGAAGAGGCAGTAATCTGGTAGAGATTCTATCACCTGAAACCACTAGATTTGAGGTGTATACCAGCGCTTATCCTTATTTGGAAAAAAACTTATCAGAAAGTACAATCCTAATGCAGATATAAAAAGATTAAAAAAATTATGAATAAAAAATAAAAAAAGATGCTTCTAATTATTCTTCTCTCTCTACTAGCGGGGAATCGTTTTGGCAGCCCTTTATGTCTTTCTTGTTATGAGATTTACCTCCAGTTATGACAGAGAGATATCTATCATTTTTTTCCTATTCCTTTTTATATTGGGAGCGAGCATATGCTATTCCTTTGCCTATAATCAAAAAAATAAGTGGGCTCTTGCTGTCATCTGTACCCTTGTTTTCTTTAAATTTATAATGGGTACTTTGGGAGTTACTTTTTCTAAAGTATATGAGAGATTAACCCTGCCCAAAGTCTATAAAAAGCTATCATTATACATCAGACTATAAGATATATAACTTAGAAGGAGAAAAAAACACCTTGTGAGACTGCCTGAAGATATTCATCACATTGCAAAAAGGTATCTACCTCAACCCTCAAAACGAGCTGGTCATCTATGATAAATCAATACCTATGGACCGCAACGAACCATCTGTTATTAACCATATGAGAAATACAATTCCTTAGGAAAGCGTATGCAGGAGAGTGATACCTTGGAAGTACAACAAGATATTCCTAATATTTTTGACGGAAATTCACAACGTTTCCTTAAAAAAAGAAACTCTTGATCGCAAGAATATCAAACCTATGTATGTAGAAAGCTATAAAACTAAAGGAGATAAATATGAAACTATTTTTGTATTTTTGAGGTAAAAAAACCCAGCCTTACACTTTCAGATTTAAAGATAAATTTCCTTACACCAAAAAAATCAAAAAGAACTTTCAAAAAAATGCCTACAACCTATTACGAGAACGACTCTGAAATAATAGAATCTTTTTGGCACGATTACCTTATATACTAATAAACATCTCGGTTATCAACTATTACAAATAAAGGATGATATCTATATGGTAAAAATAATAATTTAACAGATAGAACCACATATAATTGGGTAGTACAAAAAGATATTTGTATGCCCAATTTTTTTATATCTTTGCACCATATAAGCAAATTATTAACTGATTTTTATGTCCTTACAACAACACTTTGCTAAATACATTTTTGGAGAAACCGAGCAAATAGAAGCTCTTTGCATCGTGAAACAAACATTGTAAAAAGTATGGTAATTTTTATATTAATACTCGGCATTATTCTCTTAAGTGTGCTTTTTCGCAAGCGCGAAGAACATTGGCTATCTTTTGGCAAAGATCATATTTTGCGGAAATTCAAACAAGGCGGGCATACCTTTATCTACGAAGAAGCTTCTTTTGGGGCTTCACAAGAAACGGTGTATTATACCTATCAATTGGTATATGAGCTCACTAAACGCAAAGGCTTGCTAGAGAGCAAATACGATTTGTACGATTTTTTTCTTATAACATCTTTTTGCTATGAAAAATACTACCCTAAGGATATTTCGCTATGACACTTATATATACCTTATCCGATCTGTAGGAGCTATGAGTATTGAAGAGTTTGAAAGCATAAACCCGTATGTTAATTAGCAAATTATTCGTATATTTGCATCGATAAATAAGAATTGTAGTTTTTTTAAATAACACTTTATGAAAAAAAGACAAATAAGCTAGCTTTTTAGGTCTTTTCCTTGCCCTTATAGGGTGCAATACTCAAAAACAAACCTCTTCTCCCGACCTTACCTGAGGTAAGTCGTTGGACAGGTGAGTATGGAGGAATTGATAAGAGTTATGACAACCAACTTTTCTCTTTGCGAGAAGAAATAGCTCCTAAGTTCAAACAGTTATCTTTCAAAGATACTCTTACAGGGCGAACCATGGAATACAACCTATTCACTCCTAAGAATTACGACCCTAATAAGCAATATCCATTAGTGCTTTTTTTATGGCGGATGCAAGCACCGTAGGCAAAGGAGTAATTGCCCCTCTCAAACAAGGTTATGGGGGATTATCTGGGCTACGGATGAAACTCAAAAAGAACACCCTTGTTTTTGTGTTAGTACCTTCGTACAGCGGGAAAGAAGCGGCTACTAATGATGCTTACCAGGGTAACCGATGAAGTACCTACCACTTATCACCTTCTGCAAGAGATACTAAATACTTATGCTATTGACCGCAATAGGGTATATACCACCGGACAATCTATGGGCGGAATGATTTCGTTTTACCTAAACGTACACTACCCTGACCTCTTTGCTGCCTCTTTGTATGCGGGCACGCATTGGGATTTTCAGCAACTTAAAGAAGTTCTCCCAAAGCAAAAAGTTCTTTTATATCGCTTCCGAATTAGACAAAGCTGCTCCTATCATGCAACAGATGGAAACTTTCTTTGAACAAGAGAATATTGCCTATGCAACCACCAAATTTGCAGCAAATCTCCCTGACAAGCAGAAAGAGAAAGCCATAAAGAGGTTACTTAAAAAAGGAGCTGATAAAAAAATATAGTACGATTCACTAAAGGAACTGTATTGCCTAACGGATTTACCAAAAAGAGCCGAAGCAGGCGAACACATGTACGCTTTTGATTACGCTTTTTCAACTTAAAGCGGTACGTGATTGGTTACTAAGCCAACACAAGTAGAAAATAACTCTTTCATTGGTGCAAAGCTTATAGCTTGTGTCTGTCTTAACTTTTAACTCTTACTAAAAAAATGAAAGCACTCATTATCGGCGCTACAGGCGCCACCGGAAAAAGACTTAGTAACACAACTTTTAGCTGACGATACTTACAGCGAGGTACATTGCTTCGTGCGCAAGCCCTTAACCCTCACTCACCCCAAGCTACACACTCATGTGGTTGATTTTGAGACTCCAGAGGTCTGGGCTGACTTGCTTCGGGGCGATGTAGCTTTCTCTGCTTGGGTACCACTTTAGCGGCTGCGGGCAGCAAGGAAGCGCAATGGCGTGTGGATTACGACTATCAGTACAACTTTGCTGAGCACTGTCGCAACAATGGAGTACCGACCTTTGTGCTCATCTCGGCTGCAGGAGCTAAGGCACCCTCCAAGCTATTCTATAATCGCATGAAAGGACAGTTGGAGGACGCCGTTAAAGAGCTTGAGTTTCCCCGCTTACTCATCTTTCAGCCCTCTGTACTCATCCGCTCTAATAGAGACAGAAGTGGTGAAAAACTTCACAGTGAAAAGCCTTTAAATTTTTTTAAATAAATTAGGCATTTTAAAAACGTTATCGCCCTATGCCTACTTCGGTTCTCGCTGAGAAAAATGCGCAAAGAAGTAGCCATAGCTCCTAAAGGGTACATACTTTTTACTCTTGATGAGATATTTTTTTATAATCTACCAATTCCCTAATTTACTAATTTAAGTTTCGCAAGTTCTATAACTTATTGATTTTCAAAACATTCCATTGCATGCCCAGCTGTGGGCACTCGCTGGCTATCCTTATATATTTCTTTTTGAAGCTACCGATACGCAGTACATCAGTATCCGTGCCAATAGGCGCAATTACCGTATCCCTCATAGCGATATCCTCTATATAGAAGCGCTAAAGGACTATGTGATTATCCACACTTTTTACCGACCGCTACATCACGTGGATTAACCTCAAAAAAACATACATAGCCAACTCCCGCGTCAGTATTTGTACGTGTTAATAAGAGCTATGTGGTGAACTTGCAGCACATCACCTCCTACACTCACCAGTTTGTGTATATAGGGGAAATAGAGATTCCTATCGGTAGAGCCTATGAGGTTATTGGGAAATTAGTAAATTGAATAATTGATAAATCAACATTATGTGGCTTGTTTACGCACTATTATCAGCTATATTTGCTGCCCTTACTTCTATTCTTGCCAAAATAGGGATTGAGGGCGTCAATTCTAATCTCGCTACTGCTATTAGAACCTTAGTGGTAGTTGCTTTGGCGTGGGTAATGGTTTTCATTACTCAGCAGGGCAGTGGCTTGGCAGAGATCAGCAAGAAGAGTTGGCTCTTTCTAATCCTCTCAGGACTTGCCACGGGGCTTTCGTGGTTATGCTATTACAAAGCCTTACAAATGGGAGTCACCTCTAAGGTAGTGGCGGTAGATAAGATTAGTATTGTTCTTACTTTTATTTTAGCTGTTTGCTTCTTACATGAAGCCTTTACCCTCAAATCGCTAATAGGTATCGCACTTATTGCCATTGGAACTTTAGTGATGGTGATATAAGCTATAGGCTCTCACTGGCTTTGTGGGAGCTTTCGTCATATCGAACTCACGTTACGAAAAAAACAGAAAAAAACTCTTACAAATAAAGTAACAAGATGAAAAAGAATATTCCTAATCCTTATTGTGATGATAAATTGTCTCACAATGCAGGCACAAAAACCAAGAAAAGATGAAAAATACGATTAGCAGAAATTACCATAGAACCTCAGTACCGTGAGGAATACCTCAAAAAAAGCAAAAAAAGTAGGAGCTATCTCGGTAGAGAAAGAAGAGGGAGTGATTTGTGTCTTCCCGATGGTGATGCAAGAAGACCTTTCGCAGGTGCGTATTGTGGAGATTTACCGAGACGAAGCAGCCTACCAAGCACACTTACAGACGCCTCATTTCTTGGAGTATAAGAGCAGTACGCTTAAAATGGTAAAAATCGCTTAAGCTGATAGAAATGGATGCCCTCGACCCTGAAGCAATGACTTATATCTTCAAAAAAACAGTGAGCGAATGAGCAGCACATTTGTTAGTTGGCTGATTATTTACTACTTTTTGCATTTGATAATCTTCTGACTTATGAGAAAACTTATTTATCTGATTTTTATCTCTTGTAGCTGTCCCAGTTTTCGCTCAAGAAGAACAATGGGTACGAAGTAGTAGTTTAGGATTCAAGGGAGGTATAAACTTTGCCAACTTATCCATAAGAGGAGATGGCGAATATAATCCTACCCAAAAGGCCTTATGCTGGATTCGTATATACAGATTATGTTTATAATTTCCTTGCAGCCAAGTTTGAACTTACCTATTCAGGACAGGGGGCAAATACGAATATGCTGAAAAAGAATATAGATGCGGTCTATTCGATTCCTTACCTATCATTGGGCTATGTGATGAGTTTTCGTTTCCTCTCTGCCACACGCTTAGACTGTGGAGGTTCCGTTGATTTTGTTTTTAAGCAAAGACCGCCATATTCCTGATCAACAAATGATAGACCTAACAGGCTTTATGGGGCTAGAACTGCGAATTACAGAGCAACTTTCTTTGGAAGGACGTATCAAGGGAGGTTTTTGGAGTGTTACCAAGGCCAATACCAATGAATATCCTTTCCGATATGATCCTAAAAAAATGTAGTGTATCAAGTAGGAATTGTATATTACTTCAATACGGATGTGTGGCGAGATAAAGCTGGAATAATCAAACAAATAGCTCATTAACACACAACACCTTGACAAACATCTTCACTTTTCTAAAGGAAGAAGCACCCTTCTTCCTGCATCTCACTACTGAACACCTCTTGCTCTCGCTCTTGGCCATTGTCATAGCGACGCTTATAGGGGTGGTATTGGGTGTTTTTATAAGCGAGTATCGCAAGTATGCCGCTTGGCTCTTGGCAGCGGTCAATGTGCTCTATACGATCCCCTCCATAGCCTTGTTGGGTTTCTTTATCACCATTACAGGGGTGGGTAACCTCACGGCTCTTATAGCCCTGATACTCTACGCCTTGCTGCCTATTATCCGTAGTACTTATACAGGTATTACCCAGATTAACCCACTTATTATCGAGGCTGCCGAGGCCATGGGTAGCACCCGCTGGCAGTTGCTCTGGAGGATAAAACTCCCCTTAGCCCTCCCCTGTACTCATGTCGGGAGTTCGCAATATGGTTACCATGACCATTGCGCTGGCAGGTATTGCCTCGTTTGTAGGGGCAGGTGGCTTGGGCGTGGCTATCTATCGCGGTATCACAACCAACAATAGTACAATGACTTTGGTAGGTAGTGTGCTTATTGCCCTCTTGGCTTTGGGTTTTGATTTTCTCTTGGCAAAAATAGAAAAAGCGATTGGTAAACCGTGAAGCAGCCCCTAAGCGCAACCCGCTAAAGCTGGTAGGAATGGGGGATTGGCACTGCTTATCACCCTCTTCTTTTGTGCTTTCTCCTAAAAGGACAAAGGATATACACATCGCGACTAAGCCAATGACCGAAAGCTACATATTGGGGCAAATGCTTGCCTTGCTTATCGAGCAAGACACAGGGCTTTCGGTACGCCTGACCAATGGGGTAGGAGGCGGCACCTCCAACATTCACCCTGCAATGCTCCGAGGAGGCTTTGATATGTATCCCGAATACACCGCTACTGCGTGGGAGGCTGTGCTCAAGCGCAAAGACCCTTACCGCGAAGATAAGTTTGCTGCCTTAGAAGAAGCCTACAAAAAAAGCAATATGGCTTGCAGTGGGCAAACCTATACGGGTTTAACAATACTTATGGCTTGGCCGTAAGCAAAGAGATAGCCCAGCGGTACCAGCTCAAAACTTTTTCCGATTTGGCAAAGGTGAGTGACCAACTTATTTTTGGAGCTGAATACGACTTCTTTGAGCGCGAAGACGGCTACAAACAACTGCAAGAGACCTATAATATACACTTTAGAAAGGTGATAGATATGGACATCGAGACCCAAATACCAAGCCATGCACGACAAAAAGATTGACGCTATGGTGGTATTCACCACCGACGGGCAGCTTTCTGTAAGTGAGGTGGTGGTACTTGAAGATGACCGCAATCTGTATCCCTCCTACAAGGCAGGAACCGTGGTACGTAGCGAGGTGCTGACAACTTATCCTGCCTTGCGTACTACCTTGGCAAAGCTCAACGATCTGATAGACGATGCCACCATGGCGCACCTTAATTTCTTGGTAGAAGCCCAAAGAAAAACGACCAGAAGAAGTTGCCAAGGAGTTTCTATTACAAAAAGGACTTTTACACTCACAACCATGATTACATTTTTCCCATATATACAAAAAGCTATAATGGTAAGGAGTTGATCTCCGACTTCAACTTAACCATTGAGAGTGGCACTTTTCTCACCATCATAGGCACTTCAGGTTCGGGAAAAACCACCCTACTGAAGATGATTAACGGACTTATTTTGCCCGATAAAGGAGAAATACATATTGACGGCAGGAATATTTTTAGCGGAAGACCTCATTGAGCTGCGTCGCAATATAGGCTATGTCATTCAGGGGAATATCCTTTTTCCTCACCTCACTGTAGCTGAAAAATATAGCTATGTACTCCACCTAAAAAGCTACTCCAAGGCCGATATAGAACGCATTGTAACTGAAAAAAACTACAACAGGTAAATCTCGACCCAGAACTCGCTAACCGATTTCCGCATCAGCTTTCAGGCGGACAGCAGCAGCGGGTAGGTATTGCCCGTGCCTTAGCTGCCAATCCTAACATTATACTAATGGACGAGCCTTTTGGCGCCTTGGATAGCATCACCCGCCAGCAATTACAGCGCGAACTCAAATCCCTACACCAGCTTTCAGGCGCCACTCTCGTATTTGTTACCCACGATATAGCCAAAGCTCTTACCCTCGGCACCAAAGTATTAGTTTTTAGACAAGGGTACCATTCAGCAATATGATACCCCAGAGAGGATTAAACAACACCCTGCCAATGAGTTCGTAAAGCAATTAGTCAATTAATACATACAATATATGAAAGCCATCGTTATTTACAAAGCAGGCGATGCTCACCAATTACAAATAGAAGAACGTCCTATTCCAGCGCTAAAAGAGGGTTGGAATTGGCGTAATTTGTCAATGAACACATTGGCAATTTGATAAATTATTCTTACCTTTGCAAAAAAATAATGTACCTCATGTCATTACAACAAATTCTCTTAGAAAACACCCAAAAAGCCATAGCCGAGCACTATGGCCAACACATAGAAAAATATAGAAATCCAGCTTACTCGTAAGGAGTTCGAGGGGATTATACCCTTGTGCTCTTTCCTTTGCTAAAAGCTCATCAAGGCCAAACCCGAACAGATAGGGGAGGTGTTGAGAAGCTATCTTACCAAGCATGTAGCGGAGGTTACCGCCTACAATGTGGTCAAAAGGCTTTCTAAACCTGAGTATTGCCGATAGCTACTTCCTGTCTTTCTTCGGTGAAATAGCCGCCCAAGACCGCTATGGTACTACCCCTGTTACGAGCGAATCGCCTGCGATGATTGTCGAATATTCCTCACCGAATACCAACAAGCCTCTACACTTGGGACATATCCGCAACAACCTCTTAGGCTTTGCGATGGCTAAGATCTTGGAGGGTACCGGTAGCGTGTGTATAAAACCCAGATTATCAACGACCGAGGTATTCACATCTGTAAGTCTATGGTAGCTTGGCAACGCTTTGGCAAGGGAGAAACCCCAGAGAGTTCAGGCATGAAGGGAGATAAACTCGTGGGTAAGTATTATGTACTTTTTGATAAGGCCTATAAGGAAGAAATCGCTCAGCTTATAGCCGAAGGCAAAAAGTAAGGAGGTTGCCGAACGCGAGGCGCCGATTTTCTTAGAGGCACAGCAGATGCTCCGCTTATGGGGAACAAGGGGATGCGGCTACCTTGGCTCTTTGGAAACAGATGAACCAATGGGTGTATGATGGTTTTGAGGTAACTTACCGCAATTTAGGAGTGAGCTTTGATCGCAACTATTACGAAAGTGAAACCTACCTCTTGGGCAAGGATATTGTACAACGTGGACTGGAGCAGGGTGTATTCTATCGCAAGGAAGATGGCTCCGTATGGATAGACCTTACAGCCGACGGCTTGGACGAAAAGCTCGTACTCCGTTCCGATGGCACTTCGGTATATATCACCCAAGACTTTGGTACGGCAATCAAGCGTATAGAAGAGGACTTTCCTAAGGTAGAGGGCATGATCTATACCGTGGGCAACGAACAGGATTACCACTTCAAGGTGCTTTTCCTTATCTTACAGAAACTTGGTTTTGCTTGGGCTAAAAACCTCTATCACCTAAGCTATGGCATGGTAGAGCTGCCCAATGGAAAAATGAAGAGTCGTGAGGGTACCGTGGTAGATGCCGATGACCTTATGGAGGAAATGGTACAAGTAGCCGAGGAACTCTCCCAAGAATTAGGCAAACTTGATGGTTATACTCAGCAACAGAAACAACAGCTCTATAGAGTGATAGGCTTAGGTGCCCTTAAGTACTATATCCTCAAGGTAGATCCTAAGAAGAAAAATCGCTTTCAATCCACAAGAGTCTATTGACTTCCAAGGAAATACAGGGCCTTTTTATTCAATATACCTATGCTCGCATTCAGTCTATATTGCGCAAAGCAGGAGAGTTGCCAGCCCTACCCACCACAGGAGAATTGCACGCCAAGGAAAAAAAGAGCTTATCAAGCAACTGTCTCTTTTTTTGCCAGTGTAGTACAGCAGGCGGCTGATACTTATAGCCCTGCTCTTATAGCCAATTATGTATATGAATTGGTGAAGGAATTCAACTCTTTCTACCAGAATGTGTCCATACTTGGAGAAGAAGACCCTATAAAGCGTGCCCTAAGAATCCACCTCTCCCGCAAGGTAGGGGAAGTCATCGCCACTGGTTTTGACCTATTAGGAATAGAAGTGCCCGAAAGAATGTAAGTATTAAGAGGTTAATATAAACAAATAAGCTATGTCCCCTTGGGGATATAGCTTATTCAATTATGAAAAAAATAAAACTATGAATGCTTAGAAACGGAAACCTAAGCGAACACCAGCGTTAGGGTTCTACAGCCATATTTTTTTATTAACTTCATTGTTGAAGCCTCGTGCAATATTTGCATAAGGAGCCACCACGAATTTGCTGTTGAATACCCAAGTATAACCTACACCTACTCCGATGATGAAGGCATTAAGGTTTCTATCTTCCTCACCTTCCTTTTTATATTCTCCAAAGCGAGTTTTTAGGAATGGATTAATGTAAAAACCTACAGCATCAGAAGAGTCAAAATAATAGTTATACCCTACTTTGAAGCTGGTAGCGGAGAATTTACCACCTTTCTTAGGGCCAATAGGAAAAATCTATCTAAGAACATAAGTTCTGCATCTACTGACTGGTTGTCATCTAAGTAATACTCGTATCCTAACTCTACGGAAGGACGTACTATTACATTGAGAATGTTGAGTTTAACCTCATTCTTGTAAGTCTGTGCAAAAAGCGCCAAAAAGATACCAAGGCTATTGCTATACTTAAGATCATTTTTTTCATATCGTAATCTTTTTTTATATTATGGGGGCAAAAAGTACTAATTTTTAATTAATAAGCAAAATTATAAGCAGAAAAATCCATGGCAATATAAGTGAGAGCTACAAGCCCCCACATGCTGGTAGATACGAAAACCTATCGGCTATCAAGAACTGCAAGAAGAAATTGTTCTTTAAAAAAATATCTGATTTCTCATCAGAAGTTATTGCCTGAACTTCTCTACTTCGTCTTTAGTACAGTCAAAAAGCCAACAGCTTCTTTTGCCTTTTGCATCTATATAATTTTCTTGTATTACATAGGTTATAACTCCTGTAGTGAGGTCTTTTACAGCGAATATCCAAGCTGCTCTCCTTCTAATCTGTTGTAAATAAGTATCTTGAAGTTTTTCAGCTGAAGTATATCAGTAGCGTATTTCTCTATTTGTGCAGGTAATGGTTCCATGCCCTTAACCTCTATTTTTCATTTTTGTTTTTTTCGGTTATACACTACATTATCCTTTATACAGGTTACCAGTAGATAGTTTTTAGCTTTTTTTCTTGATCTTCTTTTTCATTTTTTTGAAGTGCTTTTTACCAAGAATATTTTTCTTATCTGAGACTTTATATATGTAATAGTCGGCTGTATCATTGTATAACTTTTTCGTTTCTGTGTTTACAATCACCACTTTGTTCAAATTTTAAGGCGTTTAAGCGCACATACGAAGGAGCAATAGGCTCAAACGTACCTGTTATAGAGGGAAACAGTCGTTGCCACAAGGGGCAAAAGTAATATGAGGTATACTGATTTTTTTGTTGTTCTTTTCCAAATACAGTATTATACCCAAAACTTTCATATTTCCTTTGTGTAAGCACAAATAAGTTGTGATCTTCCACTTTGAAGTTAATCAACAGAGAGTTGGTTATCCATTCGCCTTCTAAGGGATTTTTGAGCATGCATAGAAGGCACGCATAGTAACAAGAATATTGCGATATGTTTCATAATCATTTATTTAAGTTTCGCAAGCTCTTTTGGAGCTTGATTTAGTGAAAAACGTAGAAAAAGTAGCATATTATTTGGTAAAGTCGCTGATAATCAGTAACTTTTTGGTGCTAAAAAAACAAAACCCATACTAATATGCTACCAGACAAAGATACGAAAAAAATTTATCAGAACTAAAAAAACTTTTTTTACTACAAGCGAAAAGGCTTTTTCCTGTTTACAATATACTACTTAATAATTTAAGTTTCGCAAGCTCTGTAATCAACTGATTCTCAAAACATCCCCCTACCCCCCTCAAGGGGAGTTAGTAAGTAGTAGAGGTTCAATAAGTTATAGAAGGGAAATATCCTAATTTAATAAACAAATTAGACCATTTCAACGCTCTTAAAGCTCCCCTTTGGAGGCAGGGCTGTTATATAATCATATTATAATCTGATTTATAATATATTAAATTCATAAGTTCTTTAAAATTACTGATTCCCCACTCCATAGCTAACTTAATAGAGTCCTTTCCATTGAGACGAAATAGATTGATTGATATATTTCTCATTATTGAAAGATTCTCAGGAGCATTCCCAGATTTGGTTTTACTCTTATCCTCTATCATTAGTGTATCCTTTTACCCAATGTAAACGATTTTCTATACCCCAATGAGAACGTATATGATTTGCAAAGAACTTAGCTTTATTTTTTTAGCAATACTGCTTATATGATAAGCAATTTCGGTGCTTTCTTCTCCTTTTTTTCTTAACATAGCGTGTAGTTTCTATAATTCGCTTTATACCAGACCATTCAGGAGAAATTCCCTCAATATTTTTTTATAGACCTTTGTAATACGCAACTCATCACGTCCTCTCTCTGAGGATTGTTCTTGATAAGTATCCATTAGGTATTTTCCTAAGGCTATATTCTTTTTATCTGATTAAAAAGATTCTTTTTGATTGCCTTTTACTTGTACAATGTAATCATTTTTGACTTTACAATAGTTTCAAGAGTTTTTTTGACAATGTAGCGCATCTAAGGTAATAATTTCACCCTCAATATCTAAGGCTTGTAAGAGTTTTTTTGAACAGTATAAATTTCAGACTCTTTTTTTGTTCTCCAATTTATCACAAGCTATTACAATACCTCTTTGAGAAGCAAAAACACTTATCAATGAAACAAAAATTTTTGATAATTATTTTGAGGATCTTTAATAGTCCCAGCAATTGCTTTTTCCATCAATGGCAAGTGTTTCACCTTGACACATTGGTAAAAATTGGGCTGCCCACTGATTGAATTTTGTCGCAAAATCGTCAAAATCAATTTCCATAAATATCCTCCTAATAGAACCATATGTAGGTACTTTACAGAAAGTTAGATATTTTTTGAACTCCCATTGGTTTTCTTTGAGGAAACGACCTATTTCTCGATAGCCAGTATAGCCAGACATCATTGCTGTTAAGCACATAATCAAAAAGTTAGGCATCTTATGGCGAATGCCACGTCTTTTTCTAGTATCCTCTATACTAGATAACATTTCTATCAGTGTCATAGACTTTTACATTTTATTGGAGTGCAAAAATAGTAATTTAAAAGAACTTATACAACTTTATAACAGCCCTGCCTTTGGAGGGGGTGGGGGGAGGTTTTTACAAATAATTGTTTATCAGTTACTTGCAATTTCAATAGCAACCTAAAAAACAACTTGCGAAACTTAAATTAATAATAAAAATAATATCTGAAAAATAAGCAACTTATGAAAGGGTCTAATTTGAATCCCTTATCTAAAGCGGCTTAGAACAATTTGTAAAACTTAAATAAAGTAGTATTAATTTTTGTCCGCTACACTGAAAAATGTGTATCTTTGCAGCCAGTTAAGCCTATAACTGAAAGAAAAGAAAGTGAGAAAGTTATTAAATAATTTCTGGGTATTTGTGGCACATATGGTGCTGCGCAATCGTTATGTATTCTTAGGGGTATTCTTAGGAATTACAGTGCTTTTGGCCATGCAATGGAAGTATATCCGCATGACTTATTCCGAGGCCAATATGCTCCCTGAGGATAGCCCTATTAGCAAGGAGTATGATAAGTTCTTAAGCATATTCGGCGAGGAGGGCAACCTGATCGTCATAGGAGTAGAAGCTGATAAGATTACCAAGGCAGGTGGTTTTAACCGCTGGAATATGCTGGGGAGAGATTTGCAAAAGTTCCCACAGGTGGAGGGGGTACTCTCTCTCAATACCATTAAAGAGTTGTACAAGGATACAATTCATGAGCGCTTCGCAACGCGTAACTTCTTTCCTGAGGAGGTGGTTACTCAAGGGGAATTGGACAGCCTTTTCCCTAAATTGTTTAACCAAACGCCTGTATATGAGGGACTGCTGTATAACAAGGATCATACGACCCTGCGTATGGCTGTTTCCTTGCGCAAGGATATTGTCAACACTGCTATACGTAAGGATTTTTATCCTTAGGGATCTAAAACCACTGATAGAGCAATGCCAGACCGACTTAGGGTGCCTATACATATATCGGGCATGCCTTATATACGTACACTTAGCACCGAGATTATCACAGGAAATAGGCTTTTTATTGTCGGAGCGCTCCTGGCTACCTGCTTGGTGTTGCTCTTTTTTTCTTCCGTTCGTTCAGGGCTATGCTTATTTCCATCTGTACCGTACTTATCGGGGTGATGTGGGCTTTTGGTTTCTTAGGGCTTTTCCGTTATGAGATTACCATACTCACGGCGGTGATTCCCCCACTGGTCATTGTCATAGGGGTACCCAACTGTGTGTTCCTTATCAACCGTTACCAACAGGAAATACAAAAAAACATGGTTACAAGGCTATGGCACTCCAGCGGGTCATTACCAAGGTGGGCAATGTTACCCTACTGACCAACCTGACTACGGCGGCGGGCTTTGCTACCTTTATCATTACCGAGAGTAGTATTCTCAAAGAGTTTGGGATTGTCTCCTCAATCAGTATCATGTGCTTATATGTGATTTCTCTCTGTTTGATTCCTATCATATATAGCTTTATGCCTTCTCCTAAGCCGCGTCACCTCAAGCACTTGAGCAAGCAGTGGATAGGAGGACTCTTGGAGGGGATTGAGCGTATTGTTAAGAAACATCGCTTTGCTACCTTCTCGGTAGCTGTAGCCCTTTTGGTAGCCAGTATTATAGGAATTTACCGAATCCATATCTCAGGGAGTGTCATAGAGGATATGCCTAAGGGGGAGAAGTTCTATGACGATATCCTCTACTTTGAAAAAGAAGTTTGGCGGGATTATGCCTTTGGAAATTACCATCAATACAGGTAAGAAAAAAACGGAGTGATGCGCCCTGCTACTTTTGCAAAGTATGGCAAAGCTAGAGGAATACTTGGCTGATATACCTGAAATATCCCAGCCTATCTCGGTGGTAAGGCTCGTAAAAGTATGCCCGACAGGCTTTTTATAATGGCAAAGCGGAGTATTTTGACTTACCTACAGCCCAAGAGCGTGCTTTTGTGCTTTCTTATGTAAAAAATTCCGATGGAAAAGCCGATATGCTGCGCAGTATAGTGGATAGTACAGGGCAAATTGCTCGTATTACGGTCTTTATGAAAGATATAGGTACCGAGAAAAATGCACCATATAGAGGAGGCTATAGCCAAACAAACCGATAAACTTTTCCCTACTGACCAATATAAGGTGCGTCTCACAGGCAAGGCCTATATGTTCACCAAAGGAACAGACTATTTGGTAGGCAATCTCATACAATCATTGCTACTGACTATAGCGATCATTGCAGTGATGATGTTCTATATGTTCCGTTCGTTCAAAATGGTAATTATCTCTCTGATACCCAACTTGTTGCCTTTGGCTATTACCGCAGGAGTGATGGGGTATGCCGGTATACCGCTCAAGCCTTCCACTATATTGGTCTTTGGGATAGCCTTCGGTATTTCTATAGATGATACTATTCACTTCTTAGCCAAATATCGTCAGGAGCTGATGGTCAACCAGTGGAAGGTGAAGCGTTCGGTCTATGCAGCTTTGCGGGAGACGGGCATTAGTATGTTCTATACCTCGGTAGTGCTGCTCTTTGGCTTCTCTATCTTTACCTTATCCAGCTTTGGAGGGACTAAGGCCTTGGGAGGACTGATCTCTACCACCCTGTTCTTTGCTATGTGCAGCAACCTGATTCTGCTGCCTTCCTTGCTCATTGCCTTAGAAGAGTATCGCTAATAAGAAAACACTTATAGAACCTCATATAGATGTACTTGGAGAGGACGAAGATGAGGATGAAGAGAAAAAATGAAAAGTAAAAAAATGAATAACTACATACGTCCATTATTAAAATATTTCCTACAAGGGGTCGTTATCATAGGCCCCTTGAGTACCTAATTTGGATTCTTTGGTCTATTTTTCTACAGTGTAGATAACCTGATTCCACATGTCTCGGAGCGTTTCCCTAGCTTAGTTTTTGTTATTATCTTGGTGGGTACGACACTAATCGGCTATTTAGGAAGCCGCTTTTTTTAGTGGGCAAATTTGTCGTGGAGGGAAACCAATTATATCTTGGAACACACCCCTGGAATCAAGTTTATTTATAGGACTATACGCGATGTAATAGGCTCCTTCGTGGGAGACAAACAGAAGTTTTCTCACCCTGTATGGGTACGGGTACAAGAGGCGCCTGAGCTATGGCGTATAGGCTTCTTGACCCAAGAGGATATGTCCTTTGCGGGCTTTACGGATATGGTAAGTGTCTATCTGCCACACTCTTACGCTATATCGGGCTGGGTGATAGTGGTTCATAAGGATCAGATAAAACCCGCTGAGGGCTTCTCTGCCAAGCAAGCCATGGAGTTTGCCGTAAGTGGAGGAACCGTAGGGGTAAGAAGTGAAAAGAGAGTGGTAAAAAAATGAAGAATCCTAACTTAGAACTCGAAATTAAAAAAACTCAAAACTATGAAAATTGGAATCATTGGAGCTATGGAGAGTGAGATACAGCTCCTTAGAGAATATTTGGGCAATCCAGCCCCCACTCATTTGCAACGTTATGCTTTCTATCAGGGGCAGATAGGCTCTCACCAAGTGGTAGTACTCCTCTCTGGTATTGGCAAGGGTGAGTGCTGCCGTGGGTACTGCTTTGCTTATAGACCACTTTGCCCCTGACCTGGTGATCAACACAGGTACCGCAGGCGGACTGCAACACAGCAAGGTATTAGATATGGTATTGGCCACAGAGGTTGCCTATTACGATGTAGATGTAACCGCCTTTTGGCTATGCCTTAGGCCAGCAAGCACAGATGCCCGAAAGCTATCTGCCATCGGAACAATGGTTTGACAAAGCCAAAGCGTCGGTGGCACGTTACACCAACCAACTCCATTGCGCTCCCATTGTCAGTGGGGATACTTTTTATAAGCAAGCCCGAAACACGCCAATGGATAGAGACCCATTTTCCCAAGGCAGTAGCTGTGGAAATGGAAGCGGCAGCCATAGCTCAAACCTGCTATCTGTTAGGCACCCCTTTTCTGATTCTTCGCGCCGTTTCGGACAATGCAGGCGAGGGAGATACCATTTCTTATGATACATTTGTCACTCAAGCGGCCTCCCTCTCAGCCAAGATGAATATTGACTTTATTGAAAACTTAATATAACCCATTTATGTCAGCATGCAAAAATTCCCCAAAGGGTACGATCCCAAATATGGTATCATGGATACCGAAAGAGCCATTAAGCGTATCAAAGACTTCTTTGAAACGGAGCTATCCAAGGCACTGAACCTCTCCCGTATTTCTGCCCCTTTGTTTGTCAAGAATACCACAGGACTTAACGATAACCTCAATGGGGTAGAACGCCCTGTTTCTTTCCAAATGAAAGATGCACCAGAGGATACCATAGAGATAGTACATTCTTTGGCTAAGTGGAAACGCTTGGCACTCAAGCGCTATGCAATCGGTATAGGAGAAGGCATTTATACCGATATGAATGCAATCCGCCGAGATGAGACCTTGGATAACACCCATTCTATCTATGTGGATCAGTGGGATTGGGAAAAAAATCATTACGAAGGAACAACGTACGTTAGCCTATTTGGAGGAAACTGTAAGGAAGATATACAAGGTGTTTTTGGCCACAGAGGCGGTCATCACCCTAGAATATCCGCTACTGACTCCTTTTTGCCTAAGGAAATCACTTTTATCACCTCCCAAGAGCTGGAACATAAATATCCGAACTTGTCTGCGAGCCAGCGCGAACAACATTTTGCTAAGGAGAAAGGGGCTATTTTCATTATGCAGATAGGTGATGCACTTCTCTCTGGTGAAAAACACGATGGTCGTGCCCCTGATTATGATGATTGGCAGCTCAATGGAGACCTTATTCTTTGGAATCCAGTCTTGGACAGCGCTTTGGAACTCTCCTCCATGGGTATCCGTGTAGATGAAGTCTCTCTTATGCAGCAGCTCAAGAAGGCTAACTTAGAGGAGCGTAAGCATTTGGACTACCATCAGATGCTCCTACAGGGCGACCTGCCTCTTACCATAGGTGGAGGGATTGGTCAGTCTCGTATCTGTATGTTTTTCCTCCAGAAAGCACATATAGGTGAGGTACAAGCCTCTATCTGGACGGAGGAAATACTCGCCTTATGCGAACAACATCATATCAACTTGTTATAAGCTATTGCCTATGAAGACTTTCGGACTCGTCCTCTCAGGTGGTGGTGTACGTGCCTTAGCACATGCAGGCATGCTCAAGGCCTTGGACGAACACCATCTTCGCCCTGCGGTGATCTCAGGCACCAGTGGAGGGGCTTTGGTGGGAGCACTCTATGCTTCTGGGAAGACTCCAGAGCAGCTCTTAGACTTCTTCAAGCAAACCCCGCTGTTTAAGTTTTCCATGCTTTCCCTTTGGGAGGATGGGGCTTATAAATAGCAACAAGTACCCTGCTTTGTTCGAGAAAAAAATCTCTTGTACAACTTTTTGAAGAACTCTCCATTCCCTATATGTGGCAGCTACCAATCTGCTCAGTGGGAAGATAACGTATTTTTCTAAAGGAGATTTGATTGCCCCTATGGTAGCTTCTTCGGCGCTACTGCCTTATTTTTTTCCCCTATAAAAAAATAGGGGAGGGGTTTATTGTGATGGTGGCTTGCTGAACAATTTCCCTATAGAACCTCTCAGAGGAAAAGTGCGATGTACTCATAGGTAGTTTTATAAATCCACTGGAATCGGTAGAAGAAAAAAAGACCTAAGCAATCCGATTAAGTTCTTCCAGCGCATTTACAATGTGATCATGGACGGTTCCTATGAGAAGAAGTTTAAGAAATGTGATTTTGTCTTCCTACAAGAATTGAGTAATATAGGTGTCTTGGATACCAAACAGATAGATGCGGCCTTCGAATATGGCTACCAGCAAGCACTTTTCCATGATGACAACTTTGAAAAAAACTGTATAGCTAATTAAAAGAAAAAAATTGTATCTTTGCAGATGCTAAATATATTTTTGTCAAATCACTTAAAAAAATCAATGAATCCCGTATATATCACCAAAGCAAGCAAATATCTTCCTAATACCCCCATTGATAATGATCAAATGGAGGCGTTTTTAGGGGAGATTAATGAAACGGCCTCTAAGGCAAAGCGTATTGTATTGAGAAACAATGGAATAACCACGCGTTACTATGCACTTGATACACAAGGCAATCCTACTCATACCAATGCCGACCTTACTTGCTTGGCGATAAAGGGGCTACTGGATACACACTTCAAAGCTGCGGATATACAAGTACTCTCTTGTGGTACCTCCACTCCCGATTGCCTATTGCCCTCGCATGCAGCTATGGTGCATGGCCTACTTAAAGGCAGTGGAGCTGTAGAGCTAAACTCCTCCGCAGGGGTCTGCAATTCAGGTATGAATGCCCTAAAATTTGCCTATCTCTCCGTAAAGTCAGGCAATAGTACCAATGCTGTTTGTACAGGCTCCGAGCGAGTTTCCTCTTGGCTTAGAGCCAATAAGTACGAAAGTGAAATACAATCGCTCACCCTTTTTGCAGGAGCAGCCTATTTTGGCTTTCAAGAAAGATTTCTTGCGATTTATGCTCTCCGATGGGGCAGGGGCCTTGCGCTTGGAGTCTAAACCACATCCCACAGATCGCTCCTTACAAATACTTTGGATGGAAGCACATTCGTATGCTCACCAGCTGGAGGCTTGTATGTATGCAGGGTGTGAGAAACAATCCGAAGGTTCTCTTAAGGCTTGGAGTGATTATAGCCCAGAGCAGTGGTTGGAGCAATCTATCTTTTCCATTAAGCAAGATGTAAAGCTTCTCAATGAGAATATATTGGTAAAAGGGGCGGAGAGTATGCAGGCCGCACTCAACAAACATGCCCTTTCTCCCGATGAGATCACCTATTTCCTCCCTCATATCTCTTCCCTTTATTTCAAAGATCGCCTATATGAAGAGCTCAAGAAGGTGGGGATAGATATTCCCTTGGAACGCTGGTTTTTGAACCTTCCCCAAGTAGGTAATGTAGGGAGCGCTTCCCCTTATTTGATGCTGGAGGAACTGTTCAACTTGCAAAAGCTCCAAAAGGGAGATACCCTACTGCTTTCGGTGCCAGAGAGTGGTCGTTTCTCTTATAGTTATGCCTTGCTAAAAGTCGTATAATATGAACTCGATGTACCGTATCTACCCAGAAAAAACGCTATAGGAAAACCTTGGCTATCTTACAGCGCTTTTGCCCCTCAAAGGGAACCTCCATACTGGACTTAGGAGTACGCAATCCCTTCTCTGAGGTCATGGAAAAAGAAGGCTATGTGGTCAGCAACACAGAAGGAGAGGATTTAGACCTCCATCCAGAGACACTAAAAAGGACTACCAAGGGAGAAATGGTAACCGCTTTGGAGATACTAGAGCACTTGGTCAATCCCTTTGAGGGTACTACAACAGCTTCCTGCAAAAAAAGCTCCTCATTACGGTACCTCTGCGCCTATGGTTTGCCAAGGCCTACCGCAATGACAAAGACCCGAGGGATTGTCATTACCATGAGTTTGAGGACTGGCAATTGGATATGCTCCTAGAAAGCAGGTTGGCAAATCCAGTATCGTGAAAAATGGACACACCCTGTAGGCAAGTTAGGCTTTCGCCCTTTGCTTCGGTACTTTGTTCCCCAGATATTATGCAGTATACGCGCAGCGAATGACCAATGATTAGTGACAAAAATAGGATTAGTCATTAGTCGTTAGTCACTATATTAGGTTTTGTTTTTTTAAGAAAAAAAGCTGTATTTTTGCACCAAATTTTGTAACCAATTATAACATATAGAATATGTGTGGAATTGTAGGATATATAGGAAATAAAGAAGCGTATCCCATTATCATCAATGGGCTGAAACGCTTGGAATACAGAGGCTATGACAGTGCAGGCTTTATTGTCAATGCTGAAAAAAATTTGTCAGTGAAAAAGACCAAAGGAAAGGTCTCTGACCTAGAAGCAAAAAGCCGCTAAAGACACCATTCCTACTGCTACTTTCGGTATGGGGCATACCCGCTGGGCAACTCATGGAGTGCCCAGTGATAGAACTCACACCCACATTTGTCCAATTCAGGCAAATTGGCTATAGTGCATAATGGAATCATTGAGAATTACCAACCAATTAAGCAACGCCTTTTACAAGAAGGCTATGTATTCCATTCTGATACTGATACAGAGGTACTTATTAATTTCATAGAATACATCAAGAACAAGAAGCAACTCCCCTTAGAAGAGGCTGTGCGCTATGCCCTTAATGAGGTGGTAGGTGCCTATGCTATAGCTGTGATGGAGGAAGCCAATCCATCCAAAATGGTAGTAGCACGCTTGGGAAGTCCTTTGGTGATAGGTATAGGAGAGAATGAGTTTTATATTGCTTCCGATGCATCTCCTTTTTATAGAATATACCCAAAATGCCCTCTATCTTGAAGATGGGGAAATGGCAACCATAGAGCTTAATAAGGACTTACAGGTACGTAAGATATACAACAACGAAGAGGTGGATCCTACCATACAAGAGTTGAAACTCAGTATAGATGCAATAGAAAAAGGTGGTTATGAGCATTTTATGCTCAAAGAAATCTTCGAGCAACCTACCTCTATTCAGGATACCATGCGTGGTCGTCTGTTAGAGGATGGGACTACCAAGATATCAGGGATCAACAACAACCTCAAGCAATTCCTTAATGCTGATCGTATTATCATTGCCGCTTGTGGTACCTCTTGGCACGCGGGGCTTGGTAGGGGAGTACCTTTTTGAGGAACTTACTCGTATTCCAGTAGAGGTGGAATATGCCTCTGAGTTCCGCTATCGCAATCCTGTAATCAACTCCTCGGATATAGTGATGGCCATTTCCCAATCAGGAGAAACAGCCGATACCTTAGCAGCTCTAAAATTGGCCAAGGAACGAGGTGCTTTCATCTATGGGATATGCAATGTGGTAGGCTCTTCCATAGCACGCCTTACAGACTCTGGTACTTATACCCATGCGGGGCCAGAGATAGGGGTAGCTTCTACCAAGGCTTTCACTACCCAGCTTACCGTACTGACACTCTTGGCTTTGCACCTAGGGTCATAAGAAAGGGACTATAGATCACGATACTTATAAGAGACTTTGTAAAGAACTGGCTCATATTCCTGATTTGGTAGCCAAGACCTTAGAGATGAACAAAGATAAAGTTATAGAGATAGCGCGTGCTTATAAGGATGTTTCTAATTGTATTTACTTAGGTCGTGGATATAACTATCCTGTAGCCTTAGAAGGAGCTTTAAAGCTCAAAGAAATCTCCTATATACATGCCGAAGGCTATCCAGCAGCCGAGATGAAGCATGGCCCTATCGCCCTGATAGATGAGAATATGCCAGTGGTTTTCTTGGCTCCTTCCAGAGGGCATTATGAAAAGGTCGTTTCCAACGCGCAAGAGATTAAAGCCCGAAAAGGAAAGATTATAGCAGTAGTAACTGAACATGATTGTCAGATGAGTAACTTGGCTGATCATGTGTTAGAAATTCCAGAGGTAGAAGAAGTATTCTCTCCCTATACTTAGTGTAATTCCTCTGCAATTGCTCTCTTACCACATAGCCACTATGCGTGGTTGTAATGTAGATCAGCCGCGTAATTTGGCCAAATCAGTAACCGTGGAATAAGACTTTTGATGATATAGCAGCATTGCCAAGGGGAAATCTCTTGGCAATGTTTTGTTTTTCAGCAAGTTGTAAGAAATAAAATAAAAATCATTTTTGTTTTGGTAATTAAAAAGGTTGTACCTTTGCACCTGTAAATCGCGGGATAGAGCAGTAGGTAGCTCGTCGAGACCATAACCCGAAGGTCACTGGTTCGAGTCCAGTTCCCGCTACGAGAATTAATACATATAAAAGAGTGATTGCACTAGCAAATCACTCTTTTTTTATGCACAAAATGTACTAGATACTCGCTGCTGAATAGCAAATTGCTATTCCCAACTTATTTTCTAAAGAGTTGTATATAGTAAGAATAAGTTAAAAATACCTCCTATTATAATTGTTGAAAAAGAGAGAATCATATCGTTTTCTTTGTTGATAAAAAATTATGTAACTATAAAAAAAGTGCTGTTTTTTGTGGTTTTCTCAAAATAGAATATCTTTGCACGAATAAAAAGACAGCCACATAAGTCGTTTGATAGGAAAATAGACTCTTTTTGAGCCTAAATAAGGGAAAGTGGCTTAAAAAAATCTTAGAAAATATATAATTTATATTACTATGAACACTTATGTATTAGTTTTAGAATTCCTTTTCCTTTTTAGGAATGCTCTATGCAGGGAGCCGCTACGGAGGGATAGGACTGGGTGTAGTCTCAGGGATCGGGCTTGTGATAGAGGTTTTCGTTTTTAGAATGCCTCCGGCCTCTGCTCCTATTGAGGTGATGCTCATCATCTTGGCCGTGGTTACTTGCGCCTCTATCTTGGAGGCGGCAGGAGGGACTTAAGTTTATGCTGCAAGTGGCAGAGCGGATTTTAAGGAAGAATCCTAAACAAATCACTTTCCTTGGCCCTATTGCCACTTATATGCTTACCTTTATGTTGGGGACAGGACATGCAGTGTATTCTATCATGCCGATTATCGGCGATATAGCTCTGAAGAACAAGATTCGCCCCGAACGGCCTATGGCGGCAGCTTCTGTTGCCTCTCAATTGGCCTTGACGGCCAGTCCTATCTCGGCTGTGGTAACGGTCTATTTGGGCAAAAGAACTCTTGGATCTCTTCCATATGCAGGGCGGTGCCAATCTTACCTTAGTGAACATTCTTTCGGTAACCTTCCCCGCTACTTTCTTGGGGATGCTGGCCATGTCACTCTACAGTCTTCGCCGAGGGAAAAAATCTTGAAGACGACCCTGAGTACCAACGCCGTTTGCAAGATCCAACTTACCGCGATCAAATCCTCAATAGTACCAAAACAACACTCAATGATGTGATTCCTCAACATTCTAAGAATGCGGTATACATCTTCCTTTCTTCTATCGTAGTGATTGTTATATTGGCGCTTTATCCTGAGATCCGTACTTTTGATGTAGTCAAAGATGGTGTAGCCAAAGCTACAGCTGTGCCTATGGGAGTGATTATCCAAATGGTTATGCTCTGTTTCGGGGGATTATCCTAACTACTTGTAAAACCCCTGTGAAATTGGTGCCTGAGGGCGTAGTCTTCAAGTCAGGAATGGTAGCTTGTGTGGCCATTTTTGGGATTGCTTGGATGAGTGATACATACTTCAGTTATGCCATGCCTTATTTCAAAGAAGGAATTACCTCCATGGTACAAGCCTATCCTTGGACATTCGTTTTTGCGCTCTTTGCTGTGTCCGTAGTGATCAATAGCCAGGCGGCTACCGCTAAGATGATGCTTCCTGTAGCCATTACGATGGGGCTTCCAGTGCCTCTACTAATAGGAATTATGCCAGCTACGTATGCTTACTTCTTTATCCCTAACTATCCTTCTGATATTGCAACGGTAAATTTTGACCCTACAGGAACTACCAAGATAGGGAAAATATTACTTCAACCACAGCTTTATGGTACCAGGGCTTATTGCTGTATCAACATCGTGCTTGGTAGGTATTGGTTTGGCTCAGATATTAATTCATTAAGAAAAAGGTGTTTTTATCCATTATATTTAATAAAAGAACAAAGGGGCTAACTCGCAAGAATTAGCCTCCTTTTTTTGGTAGTTTATGGCCTTAAAAACTGCCTCAAGCCATAGGACTTGAGACAGTTTGATTAACAAATTAGCAAATTGACTTGTTGGCAATTATTGGATACTTGCTTTGAGGTATTCGCGGTTTAGGCGAGCAATGTTTTCCAAGGAAATACCCTTAGGACATTCTACTTCACAAGCTCCTGTATTGGTACAGTTACCAAAGCCTTCGTGTTCCATTTGGTTGACCATGTTTAGCACACGTTCGGTCGCCTCTACACGTCCTTGAGGAAGAAGGGCGAATTGGGATACTGGCCGATACAAAGAGCATAGCAGAAGAGTTCTTACAAGTGGCCACACAAGCGCCACAGCCTATACAAGCGGCAGCGTCCATAGAGCGGTCAGCATCACGCTTAGGAATAGGAATAGCGTTGGCATCTTGGGTATTACCAGAGGTATTGACAGAGATATAGCCACCAGCCTGTTGGATACGCTCAAAAGCGCTTCTATCCACCATAAGGTCTTTGATTACAGGGAAGGCAGTGGCACGCCAAGGCTCAATGGTAATGGTATCACCGTCCTTGAACATACGCATATGCAATTGGCAAGTGGTAATACCGCGGTCAGGCCCGTGTGCTTCTCCGTTGATAAAGAGCGAACACATACCACAGATACCTTCGCGGCAATCGTGGTCAAAGGCTACAGGTTCTTCTCCATTTTTCTATGAGTTGTTCATTGAGAATATCTAACATTTCCAAGAAGGACATATGGTCAGAAATATTATTGACTTTATATTCTACCATTTGGCCTTTTGATTTGGCGTCTTTTGTCGCCATATTTTTGAGAGTAAGATTCATTGTTGACATATGACTACTATTTATAGCTACGTTGTTTAAGTTCAATATCTTTGAATTCGAGTTTTTCCTTGTGAAGGATTTCCTCGCTTGGGTTATAAGTATTGACAACCTCTTTAGGATCACCTGTGTATTGCCAAGCCGCTACATAAGCGTAATTCACGTCGTCACGGAGGGCTTCTCCTTCAGGAGTTTGGTACTCTTCGCGGAAGTGGCCACCACAAGACTCATTGCGTTCGAGGGCATCTTTGGCGAATAGTTCTCCAAGCTCTAAGAAGTCAGCCACACGGTTGGCTTTTTCAAGCTCTACGTTCATACCAGTGAGTTCTCCAGGTACTTTTACATCGCGCCAGAACTCTTCACGGATTTCGCGTATTTCCTTGATCGCTTGTTTAAGGCCTTCTGCATTACGTGCCATACCTACTTTGTCCCACATCACCTTACCGAGCTTCTTGTGGAAGTAATCTACAGAGTGGGTTCCTTTGTTGTTGATAAAGTGAGCTAAGCGTTCTTTCACTACTCTCTCAGCTTCGTCAAACTCAGGGGTATTGGTAGGGGATTTTACCTGTACGAATATCAGCAGCGAGGTAATCACCTATGGTGTAAGGCAATACGAAGTATCCGTCGGCCAAGCCTTGCATAAGGGCAGAAGCTCCCAAGCGGTTAGCTCCATGGTCGGAGAAGTTGGCTTCCCCGATGGCATAAAGGCCAGGTACAGTAGTCATTAGGGTTGTAATCCACCCAAATACCTCCCATGGTGTAGTGAGTAGCAGGGTAGATCATCATTGGGGTCTTGTAGGGGTTTTCCGCTACAATCTTTTCGTACATCTGGAAGAGGTTACCATACTTAGCGGCAACGATCTGTTCTCCGCGTTTGGTTACTTCTTCTTTGGTAGGTTCTACCCGTGGATCTTACATTGTTCTTTACCATAACGCTCAATAGCAGAGGCAAAGTCAAGATATACAGCCTCACCTGTTTCATTCACTCCGAAACCAGCATCGCAACGTTCTTTAGCAGCACGAGAGGCTACGTCACGAGGTACTAAGTTACCGAAGGCAGGGTAGCGGCGTTCCAAGTAGTAATCGCGGTCTTCTTCAGGTATTTCGGTAGGTTTTTGCGTTTTTCGCGGATAGCTATTGCATCCTCCATTTTCTTAGGTACCCATATACGTCCGTCATTACGCAAGGATTCGGACATAAGGGTTAGTTTGGATTGATAGTCTCCAGAACGAGGGAATACAAGTAGGGTGGATTTGTGTAAAGCAAGGGTTAGCGAAGAAAGCACCTTTTTTTATGTACTTTCAAGCAGCAGAAGCATTACAACCCATAGCGTTGGTAGAAAGGAAATATACATTACCATAACCTCCGGAGGCGATAACTACCGCGTGAGCTGAGTGGCGCTCTATTTCTCCAGTTACAAGGTTACGAGCGATGATTCCACGAGCCTTGCCATCTACGATTACCACGTCCATCATCTCATGGCGGTTGTACATATCTATCTTACCACGAGCGATTTGTCGGTTCATAGCGGCATAAGCACCCAAGAGGAGCTGTTGTCCTGTCTGTCCTTTGGCATAGAAAGTACGAGATACGAGTACCCCACCGAAAGAACGGTTGTCCAAGAGTCCTCCATAATCACGTGCGAAAGGTACTCCTTGTGCTACACACTGGTCTATGATATTTCCAGAGACTTCAGCCAAGCGGTATACGTTGGCTTCACGGGCGCAGTAGTCCCCTCCTTTTTACAGTGTCGTAGAAAAGGCGGTAGGTAGAGTCGCCGTCTCCCATATAGTTTTTGGCGGCATTGATACCCCCTTGTGCAGCGATAGAGTGCGCACGACGAGGAGAGTCTTGGTAAGCAAAAGCCTTTACATTATACCCAAGCTCGGCAAGGGTAGCAGCGGCAGAGCCTCCGGCCAATCCTGTTCCTACCACAATAATGTCAATATTACGCTTGTTGGCAGGGGTTTACAAGGTTGATATGGTCTTTATATTTTGTCCATTTGTCCGCAAGTGGTCCATCTGGTATTTTAGAATCTAATGTACTCATGGTATTAAGCTGTTAAATGTTTTACAAAATGGAAAAGAGCTACGAAGATAAAGCCTCCACAGATAATGTAGGGAGTACCAATTGCCTAAGCAGCTGATAAATTTCTTGCGTTTGTCATCTTTCCAGCCCATGGATTGGAAAGCGGATTGGAATCCGTGAAGTAGGTGCAAGCACAAGAATACGAAGGCCAATACATAAAGAGCCACTCGCCAAAAAAATCATGGAACTTCTCTACTAATTCAGGGGTAATAACGATTAGGATCCTCAGGAAGTCCTTCTATGTACTTGTAATTCATCTCTCCTACCCAAAAAAGTCATACAAGTGAAGCCCTAAAAAGAGCAGAATCACGATCCCTGTAATGGGCATGTTGCGGGACATCCAAGAGGAGTTGGCCGCACCATTATAACTGTAATAAGGTTCGTTGCCTCGTGCTCTCTTGTTCTGTAGCTCCAAAACGAAGCCCATCACAAAGTGAAACACAACCCCTGCCAATAGTACAGGTTGCATGGCAAACTGGATTAAGGGATTAGTGCCCATGAAGTGGGAGAGCATGTTGAAAGTGCTCGGACTTAACACTGACATGAAGTTTACTGCCAAGTGTATTACTAAGAAAATGATGAGAAAAAATGCCGAGAGAGCCATCGCCACTTTTCTCGCTACGGAAGTTTTAAATATTTGCATATCCTTAAAAAAATAAGTTCCTAAAAAAATGATAGTATTAGCTGAAATACTTTAGTGCCACAAAGATACAATAATTTGATTTTTTTCACAACTAAAAGTAGAAAAAAATATTGTAATTTATAGTTAGTTTAAATTAGATAAAAAGTGAATAGTGAGTAATCAAAAGTGAAAAGTGAAAAAAACATGCGGTGAGCAACTTTTCACTTTTCACTCTTCACTATTCGCTCAAAAAGTCGTACTTTTGCCCCTGCGCTAAACCTTTAGGGTAAAAGACACAAAAAAATGAGTAAAGAACAACTGCTTTCCTCCTTCTTAGGGAGGAAAACCTTATCAACAATTGTTACAATATATTAAGGCAAAAAAACACCCTGCTATGTAAGGGGAGCTTGTAGGCTCAGCTAAGGGCTTTGTCCTCTCTGATATTTTTTTAAGCAGACAGGGGCGTACACTGCTTTTCGTGGGTGATGACAAAGGAGCAGGCGGCTTATTTGCTCAATGACTTGGAATTGCTCTTGGGGCAGGAGCAGGTGCTTTTTTTCTCCCCAGTAGCTACCGCCGTCCTTACCAAACAGAGGAGACGGACAATGCCAATGTGCTGCTCAGAGCCGAGGTGCTCTCTCGCCTTGAGCAGGGGAGTGAAGGTGGTGGTCTCCTATGGCGAAGCACTTTTTTGAAAAAGGTGCTCACCCGCCAGCAGTTGGACAAGAATACCCTCTCGCTCAAGCAGGGGCGAACGTCTTTCTTTGGATACGCTCAACGAAACCCTTTTTGAGTACCAATTCCAAAGGGTGGATTTTTGTAAGCGAGCCAGGGGAGTTCTCCGTACGTGGGGGGATAGTGGATGTCTTTTTCTTTCTCTAATGATACGCCCTACCGTATTGAGTTTTTCTCCGATACTATTGAGAGTATCCGAACCTTTGATGTGGAAAGCCAACTCTCTCTGCTTCAGGTGCCTTCGGTGGTGATTATTCCTAATATAGAAAACAAATTGGCAGGGAGACAGCGTACTTCCTTTCTTTCACTCTTGCCTGAAGATACAGTTATTTTTGCTCAAGACTTTGAACTCTTTGCCTCTAAGTGGGAGCGTATGTACCAGAAGGCACAGGAGGCCTTTGAGGCACTTAAGGGAGAGGTGGCTCACCTGCCCCCAGCAGCCCTTTTTGCTACCGCACAGGGAGACTATAGAGGAGCTTGGTAGTCGTTATTTGGTAAAAATCAATCCCTATGCCCCCAAGAAGAAGCGGGCGAAGGGGTGGATTTTTTTCGCTGCGTCCCCAACCCTCGTTCAACAAACGTTTTGAGCTACTCATCGAACACTTCAAGGAGAAATACCAAGAGGGGTATACCAACTATATTTGCTGTGTGAGTGCTCAGCAAGCCCAGCGCTTCTTGGATATCTTTGAGGAGCTGCACCAGCAGGTGCCTTGTAGCCTGATTGAGTACTCCCTCTCCGAAGGTTTTTCAGATACATCAAGCAAAATTAACTGCTATACCGATCACCAGATATTGGAGCGTTATCATAAGTTCAATATCCGCAATGGTTATGCCAAGAAACAAGCCATCACCCTTAAGGAGTTGCAGCAGCTTACCATAGGGGACTATGTCACTCATATTGACCATGGTATAGGCAAGTTTGCTGGTCTACAGAAAATAGATATAGATGGCAAACAGCAGGAGGCCATTAAGCTCATCTATGGGGACAGAGATGTGCTCTATGTAACATTCACTCCCTGCATAAGATTAGCAAATACAATGGCAAGGATGGGGCACCCCTAAGCTCTATAAGCTGGGCAGTGCGGCATGGAAAGCCCTCAAACAGAAGACCAAGGCGCGGGTCAAGCAAATCGCCTTCAACCCTCATTCAGCTCTATGCCAAGCGCCGAGAGGCAGTGGGCTATGCCTTTGCCCCTGATTCCTTCTTGCAAAAGGAGCTGGAAGCCTCATTCATTTATGAAGATACCCCCAGATCAGAGCAAGGCCACTCTTGAGGTAAAAGCAGGATATGGAGAGTGCGCGTCCTATGGATAGGCTTGTCTGTGGCGATGTGGGCTTCGGAAAGACGGAAGTGGCTATCCGTGCAGCCTTCAAAGCAGTGGACAACAGCAAGCAGGTAGCCGTACTGGTGCCTACCACAATCTTGGCTTTTCAGCATTATCAGACTTTCTCTGAGCGCCTTAAGGGCTTGCCTGTGCAGTGGAGTACCTTAACCGCTTCCGTACGACTAAGGAGAAAAAACCAAGTATTGGCCGACCTTGAGCAGGGCAAGGTAGATATTCTTATTGGCACCCACCAAATTGTCAATGAGAAGGTGAAATACAAGAACTTAGGCCTGCTCATCATAGATGAGGAACAGAAATTCGGTGTGGCAGTGAAGGACAAGCTCAAGACCCTGCGTGAGAATATAGATGTGCTGACCCTTACAGCAACTCCTATCCCGCGTACCTTGCAGTTTAGCCCTAATGGCTGCACGTGATCTTTCGGTGATTACTACCCGCCACCTAACCGCTATCCTATTGAAAGCCAGATTATCACCTTCAACGAGGAGGTGATACGCGATGGTATCGCCTATGAGCTTCAGCGTGGCGGACGGGTGTTTTTCATTCATAACCGAGTGGAGAATATCAAGGAAGTCGCAGGTATGATCCAGCGCCTAGTACCCGATGCCCGTATCGGTATTGGCCATGGGCAGATGGATGGTAAGGACTTGGAGGAGGTGATGCTTGCCTTTATCAATGGGGATTATGACATCTTGGTCTCCACCACGATCATAGAGAGCGGATTGGATGTGCCTAATGCCAATACGATTTTTATCCACAATGCCCAGCACTTTGGTCTTTCCGACCTCCACCAGATGCGCGGTAGGGTGGGGCGTAGTAACAAGAAGGCTTTTTGCTACTTCATCACCCCTAACCTCTCAGAGCTACCAGAGGATTCCGCAAACGTATGCAGGCCATCGCCCAGTTTACAGACCTTGGCAGCGGTATCCATATCGCTATGAAAGACTTGGAGATACGAGGGGCAGGGGGACTTGCTGGGCGGCGAACAGAGTGGCTTTATCAATGATATTGGCTTTGATGCTTATCAGAAGATACTCCAAGAGGCCGTTACGGGAGCTGAAAGAAAACGAGTTTGCTGACCTCTACACCGATACAAGCCATGAGCCTGTCTATCTGACCGATACGCAGATAGATAGTGATTTCGAGCTACTCTTCCCTGATAACTATATCAACAATATCACCGAACGCCTGAACCTATACAATGAGCTGAGCCAACTGAAGAATGAGACCGAACTTGCCCAGTATGAGTACCGCTTAACTGACCGTTTTGGCCCCTACCGCCTCAAGCCAAAGACCTACTCAACTCGGTTCGTATCAAGTGGTTAGCTACCCAAATGGGTATAGAACGCTTAGTGATGAAGCAAGGCAAAATGCTTGGTTACTTCATTGCCGACCAGCAAAAGCAAATTTTTACCAAAGTGGGACTTTCCAGCGCGTACTAGATTTTTGTCCAGCGTAACTCAGACAAGTGCCACCTTACGGAAAAAGGAGACCCGCAACGGACTAAGACTCATCATTACCTTTGACCAAATCACCACCATAGATAAGGCACTGAGAATCATCAGCCATCAGTGGTCAGAGGGCAGTCGTCAGTAGTCAGTGGCTAGTGGTCAGTAGTCAGCGGGCAGTAATCAGTAGTCAGAGGGCAGTAATCAGTAGTCAGTGGTAGGGGCTAAAGGCAATTCGCCCATTAGTCATCAGCCGTTAGTCGCTATGGACTGACGTCTGACTACTGACTACTGACCACTGTTAAATACTTAACACCATTTTTTTATTGTATAAATTCTTACTTCTCACCCCTCCTTTTCTTGACTTCCTCATCCTAAATGTTGTAATTTTGCTGCGTTATTCAGTAGTCAGACGTCTGATGTCAGTAATCAGCCATTAGTCGCAATAGACTGAAAACTGACCACTGACGTCTGACCACCCTTTCGCTGGCGCGAGCTTGCAGCTCGTGCCTATATGATTAGAGCCTTTGGCTCTTTATGAAGAACTGCAAATGCCAATCAATAGTAAAAAAATGATTGTATAGTTCAATTCATTAAGACGCAATAAATTGCGTCTCTACGGATGACTACGCTCATCAGGAGTTGTCTTAGCCAGAGCCAGCGTTAGGGTAGAGACGTGAGTTTATTGCGTCTTACAAAGATTAGCACATTTATTAATCATTGTTGGCATTAATCATTAATCATTGTTGGCATTAATCATTATGGAAGAGGCTTTAGAAATACTTTGGACATACGCTCGTCGTGAGCCTTTGGATAGCAATGGAGAGACTATAGTCCCTACCATCAACAATAGTATTGCCGCTATCCGTATTATTATGCGATTGGAAGGATGGACGATGGGAAGTGAAAAGAGAAAAATGAATAGTGAAAAGCGGGCAACGCCTGCTTATGCAACATCTGATAAGCCAGCGTCCCATCGTAGGGGGCAAAGTCCGCGAGAGCGGAGTATGTGAGCAATTCGCCCAACTGGACACGACCAATAACGACAACAATGACGAATATACAGAGGGCGAATTGCCATTCGCCCCTACACCTGCTCAACACCAATTTGCCCAATCCCAATCCACTCAACCCCTATATCCCCAATCCAATACAGCCTACAACAATTACCCCTCCCAAGCCTGCGCCTGCTTAGTAGCCCCCTCGCCTTCTCAAAGGGGGTTGGGGAGAGGAATCTCCTCCTTCACCCGCCATACGCTCACTTCTTTTTGCCCCTGCGCCTTTCCACATCGCTTATTACGAGGTACTGACACGCTTTGCCATGGGAGAAATCAAAAAGCTGATGATCACCATGCCGCCCCAACATGGCAAGAGCGAAGGAGCAACCCGTCGCCTACCTGCTTTTGTTTTAGGGCAAGACCCTGACAAACGTATAGCCATAGTCTCCTACAACGCTATCAAAGCGCGTAAATTTAATAGAGAATGCAACGCATCATGGACGATGACCGCTATTACGAACTGTTTCCACAAACACTCCTTGCTGGTCAGGCAAGCTACCAAGAGCAAGGAAGAAGAAGCCGCAACTACGCTCGCAACTCCGATGAGTGTGAGATTGTAGGCTACCAAAGGCAGCTTTAAGACAATTGGTGTAGGAGGTTCCTAACTGGCGAACCTGTGGATATGCTCATCATGGACGACTTATACAAAGATGCTTCTTCGGCTTGGTCACCAGTAATTCGCCAGAATGTAGCCGATTGGTACGATACAGTAGCCTCTACACGTTTGCACAACGATAGCCAGCAACTATTGGTCTTTACGCGCTGGCACATGGAAGACTTGGCAGGCAGACTCTTAGAGCAAGAGGGCGTATATGACCCTATAGAAAACCCGCAAGGTTGGCTATTGGTGAGCTTTCCCCGCTATACAGAATAGGCCGCCCAGCGAACAAGACCCCCAGAGCAGAAGGCGAACCTTTATGGCCTGAACGACATAGCTTTGGAAAAAAACTCTTGGAAATAAAAGGTCGTTCCCCAACCGTTTTTGAAAGTCTATACCAACAGAATCCACAGCCTTCCCAAGGGTTGATGTACGAGGAATTTACTTGTTATACCGACTTGCCTTCTCGTTCCTACTCAGTAGCATATATTGACGCTGCTGATAGTGGGGCGGATTATCTATGCGCTTTGTTTTTATAAGGAGGCAGAGGACGGCAATTACATTACAGATGTGCTTTATACGAAAGACCCTATGGAAGTCACCGAGACCACACTTACTTATATGCTACAGCAACACCAAGTAGAGCGCTGCCATATTGAGAGCAACAACGGCGGCAACCTCTTTGTCAGCAACCTCCAACAGCGCTCATGGGACACAGGCAACCGATTGACGCGCTTTAATCCGTTTCATCAGAATCAGAACAAAACAGCAAGGATTTTTGCCGCTTCGGCTTCGGTACAGAAGCTCATCAAGATGCCTCTGGATTGGAAAAAGCGCTTCCCGAAGTTTGCTCGTGACCTCACGGGTTACCTTCGCATAGGTACCAATGCCCATGACGATGCTCCTGATGCGCTCACTGGCTCCATAGAGTGTCGCCAGCCCCCCCAAGAGGGTCAGTGTGGCGGAGATGTTTGGAAGGATTTAAGCGAATAGTGAAAAAGTGAATAGTGAAAAACGCTATTTAGGCGCTCACTCTTCACTAATAACTCTTCACTTTTCACTCTTCATTTTCACTATTCACTTAAAAAGTTGTATTTTTGCATGCTGGCTCACACCAACCAAGTCCCCGCTTGCTTAGTAGGGGGCTGTCCAAAAAGTCCAAAAACACTGCTTTTTGAAGTGTAAATAATACTCAATTTAAATTTTATTTCATTGATAATCAGTTGTTTTTAGGCGTTGCTGTAGGGGCGAATGGCGATTCGCCCTCTAAAAACAAGGCTTTTTCGGACAGCCTCTTGGGGGAGAGGGGGAGAGGATTTTGAGGTTGGAGGAGAGAATCGAATTACAATAGCTATTCAAAAAAACTTAAAAATATCAGAAAAATGAAAAATCTATTTGTTAGCCTCAGTAGCTTTTGGCCGCTGCTTGTGGCTCACACAGCAGAAGAAGGATGACCCCATAGAGCGGGGACTTGATCTCTCGGCTATGGATACCTCCGTACGCCCACAGGACGATTTCTATACCTTTGCCAATGGGGGCTGGATGAAAACCGCCCAGATTCCAGTAGACAAATCCTCTTGGGGGTCTTTTAATATGCTCCGCGAAAAAAACCGATGAGGATTGCTTGGTACTCCTAGCACAACTACTAAAAGAGACCTACCCCCAAGGCTCAGAAGGACAAAAGATAAAAGACCTATATGAGTCCTTCCTTGATTGGGATAAGCGTAACCGTGAGGGACTCTCTCCCCTACAAGCGGAATTACAGTCTATAGACAAAATAGCAAGCCTTGCCGACCTACAGCAATACTTGGAGAAGACCACTCCACTGGAGGAAACCCAATCTGTGATTGGGGCGTCTATGCTCGATAAGAAGAATTCTCAGATGAATGCCGTCTATTTAGGAGCATTCTCTTTAGGGATGGGACGTGATTACTATCAGAAAAGAAAGCCAAAGTAACAGCGAAGCCCTTGCTAAGTACCAAGAATATATAGCTACACTCTTTTCCCTCTTGAAAGACGAGCAACCCCAAGAGAAAGCCAAGCAGTTAGTGGATTTTGAGCGTCGTGTGGCCAATCTCATGCTTACCAATGAGGAGAAACGCAACCCCAATAGCAGCTACAACCCCAAGACTTTGGCAGAGCTTAAGACTTTGGTCAAGAATCTTGACTTGCCTGCCTATTTGCAACGCGTAGGAGTGCATACCGACAAGGTAATCATAGGGGAGATGCGCCTCTATGAGCAGTATGATCGCTTGGTAAGTACTGAGAACCTTCCTTTGCTCAAGGATTATCTCAAGATACAACTGCTCTCACAGAATACCCATGTGTTAGACCAGAATTTGGATGAGCTTGCTTTTTGATTTCTTTAGCAAATATCTTCGCGGTCAGCAACAGCAGCGTCCTATGGACAAGCGTGCCTTAGGGGTGATCAACGGACTCTTGGGTGAGGCTTTCGGTAAGCTATATGTAGAAAAAAATATTTCCCAGCTAAGGCAAAAGAGGAGATGTTGGTACTCATCGACTACCTCAAAGCGTAGTTTTGCCCAGCATATCAAAGACCTCTCTTGGATGTCTCAAGCAACTAAAGAAAAGGCCTTGGTAAAGCTCAGTAAGTTTGGTGTAAAGGTAGGCTATCCCGATAAGTGGCAGGACTACTCACGCCTTGTGATAAAACCAGCTTCCCAGGCGTCTTATTGAGAATATCAGCCAAATACGTGCTTGGCGTTACCAAAAACAATTGGAAGAGGTCGGCCAAAAAGTGGATAAATCCCGCTGGAGAATGACCCCTCAGACAGTCAATGCGTATTACAATCCGATGAATAATGAGATCGTATTCCTGCGGCCATCCTCCAGCCTCCTTTCTTTAGTTTTGATGCCGATCCTGCGGTGAACTTCGGGGTATAGGGGCAGTAATTGGCCATGAGATGAGCCACGGCTTTGACGATAGCGGAGCAGAATACGATGGCGATGGCAACCTGAAAAAAACTGGTGGAGTGACAAGGATAAGGAGAACTTCAAGAAGGTAACCAAGGCCTTGGCTGCTCAGTTTGATAAGTATGAGCCTGTAAAAGGACATTTTGTCAATGGTACTTTCACCAGTGGAGAGAATATTGCTGACCTTGGAGGGGTCAATATCGCCTATGATGCCTTGCAGTTATACCTTAAGGAGCATGGGAAAGTAGGGAAAATCAGCGGATATACCCAAAACCAACGCTTTTTTTCCTCTCTTGGGCAACTGTATGGCGTTCTATAGCCAAAGAAAAACACCTTATCAATCAGGTAAAAACTGACCCACACACACCTCAGTATATCCGTGCTTATGCACCACTGCTCAATATAGACGCTTGGTATAAAAGCCTTTGACGTGAAAGAAGGAGACAAACTTTATAAGAAACCTCAAGAAAGAGTGAAAAATATGGTGATAGTGACCAATGATGAGTAACTAGTGACAAGTGATTAATGACAAGTGACCAATGACTAATGACAAATTGTGGAAAAAAATTATCACTTGTCACTTGTCACTTGTTATTAATTTCGTACCTTTGTGTCCTAATTTAAAAATTTTAATCATATGCAATCATTTTTACCCAACATATTTTACTATGGGTTTCCTGTAGTATTACTCAGTACTGTGGATGCCAACGGAAAGGCCGACGTCACTCCTATTACTTGTACCTTTAACATAGGTACCAATGCTGTGATTGTCTTAGTGAAGCTCAACCAAGCCTATGATAATGTCATGTCAAAAAGCAGTGTTTTGGACTTTTCGGACAGCCCCAATATATTAAGGACTTACAGTTTGTGCCAGCTTACTTAACCCCTCCGACTTTTTTTAGTAAACTGAGTAATTGACAATTGACAATTAACAATTAACAATTAAAAAAAGTCGTATATTTGCGCGTTTAATATTCTTATATGAAGAAGATACTTCTATTAGCACTGAGCCTCATGGCTACAGGCTATACCCACGCGCAAACCGATACCTCTGGTAGAGAACTCTATCGTGCTACCCCTGAAAAGAAAACCACCCTAAAGCACACCAAGCTCAAGGTAGATTTCAATTTCTCTAATCAAACCCTTGGCGGGGAAGAATGGCTCACAGCTGCTCCTTTCTTCTATCCTACCGATAGCCTTATCCTTGATGCCAAGGCTATGCTTATCCATAAGGTAGCCCTTGACGACCAAGGCAAGCAGCAACCCCTTACCTATAGCTATAAGAATGATGCTGCATATCAAACTCCCCAAAAATATATAAAAAAAGGAGAAACCTATACAGTGTATATAAAATATACCGCTCAGCCTGAGAAGGTAACCGATAAGAGAAGCCTTGCTATTACCGATACCAAGGGGCTTTACTTTGTCAATCCCGAAAACGATCCTCAAGGACCTATGCGCCAAGTATGGACACAAGGTGAGTCCGAAAGCTCCTCCTGCTGGTTCCCAACCATAGATAAGCCCAACCAAAAAGACTACCCAAGAGATCGAGATGACCGTACCCGATAGCTTCGTGACCCTCTCCAATGGGCTACTGAAAAGCTCCCAGAAAAAGGGCGACCTACGCACCGACCATTGGGTAATGGATAAGCCGCATGCCCCATATCTTTTCTTTATGGGAGCGGGCGAATTTGCCGTAGTCAAGGACACCCCTTGGCGTGGAAGAGTGCCTGTGGAATACTATGTAGAGAAGAAATACGAACCCCTTTGCCAAGCGAATTTTCGGTAATACCTCCCAGATGTTGACTTTCTTCTCTGAGCGTTTCGGCTATGACTATCCATGGGCAAAAATACGCACAGATGATTGTCCGGGACTTTGTCACTGGTGCTATGGAGAATACCACTGCCGTAAGCCATGCCGAGAGTGCTTACCAGAGCGCTGATGCCCTCAATGACCAAAATTATTGGGAACCAATCATCGCCCATGAGCTAGCACACCACTGGTTTGGTGATTTGGTAACCACCGAAAGCTGGGCTAATATTACGGTCAATGAGTCCTTTGCCAACTATAGCGAATACCTTTGGCTCGACCATAAGTATGGAAGGGATGAGGCAGACTATCACCTAAGCAACAATACCTTACAGTACCTACATCGCGAAGATGATTTTCTAAAAAACTTAGTGCGTTTTGGCTACGATGTCCGTGATGATGTCTTTGACCTTGTCTCCTATAACAAGGGAGGCGCTATCCTACACATGCTCCGCCACTACCTTGGTGATGAGGCATTTTTCCAAGGAATTACCGACTATCTCAAGAGCAACGAATATGGCACTGGCGAAGCTCACCAATTGCGCCTATCCTTTGAGAAGATAAGCGGAAAAGACCTTAGTTGGTTTTTCAATCAGTGGTATTTTGGAAATGGAAATCCTAAAGTAGAGGTAGAAAAAAACAATATGACGCCTCCCAAAAAGCAACTGACAGTGAAGATACGCCAAACACAAGAGGAAAAAGCTATATTTCCAATTTCCTTTGGATATAGATATTTACCTTAGTGGCAAAGCTACTCGCCATACCGTATGGGTGAGTGCAAGAGAAAAATACCTTTACTTTCCCAGCGAATAAAGACCCAGAGTTGGTTAACATCAATCCAGAGGGGGTAATTGTCATGGAAGAAGAGTATCTCAAGAGTGTCAAGGAACTCCTCTACCAAGTGCAGTATGCCCCTGAGCTAAAGAGCCGTATGCAGGCCATTACCTCACTTGGGGAGAACGAAGGCAAGGAAGTGCTTTTAGCAGCCCTCCGTGATCCTTACTTTAAGGTGCGCAACATGGCCTTGGAGCGCCTCTCTGACTTTTTCTTTGAACAAAAAAAGAATTGGCACAGGTCGAAAAAAATAGCTACTTCCGATCCGAGCAATATAGCCAAATCAGCAGCTATATGGGTTCTGTCAAGCTCCAAAAGAGAACAAACGCTATACCGCACTCTATGAGAAAGCACTGACCACCCTTCGGGGAGCCGTGAAGAATGCAGCACTCAATGCCATAGCCCATACCAACCCTAAGCGCGCTAAGGATTTCTTGGAAAAGGCCGATCCTAAGGAACTTGAGATAGACCAACTCGCAGGCCTTACAGGAGTGATTGCCGATAATAAGATGACACAGTACCTCCCTACCCTAATGCCTTATTTGGTTAATTACCCATTCCTTGAAGAGGATAATCCTGAAATAGCTGCCGATTTCAAAAAAAGCTTACCTATGGGCGATGAGCTTGGACAACAAGAATCTAGTAGAACAAATGCAAAAAGCCTACAAAGGATTTTTACCCAAGAAGAGAACGGAGATAAGGCCAAACAAGCCCTTTGGAAAGTCATAGACGAGGGTATTGCCCAAAGAAAAAAACTCACAAGTACCGCTACTATAAAGGAGCAAATCAAAAATGCTGGAGGAGCTTAAGAGTAAGATAAAAGTAATTTTTAGAGGTTAGTGACCAGTGGTTGGTTTTTGACCACTGGCACTAATTAGTAATACCTAGATCATTATAACAATGAAAAAAAGTATTTCTTTTATATGGGATCTGTCTATGTTTATTTGCTTGTAGAGAGCAATCAGGAAAAGAGCAACAGAGGATTACTATCTTGCAAGATAGTATAAAGACCACCTCTGCTGGAGATGTAGAGAGAAAGATATAACAGTCGATTCACAGCTTGTAGAGATGATGAGAGAAGCCTTGCAGCGAGTGGATACACTTTACAAAGGGGAGGATTTGACCTATTCTTATAGCTATAGTGATACATTACCTATTTCTGAAACGATAATCAAGGTAGGTAAGTTCTTTGACCAACAGCCCTATGTAGTTGTCAATAGCACTTGGGAAGATAGGTTGATAGAAGTATATAAGATAGAGCAAAATCATACTTTCAGGAAGAAATTCTCTTATATAAGCTCTTGGATGGAGTTTGCAAAAGATTCTATTTTTGATGTCAATGGAGATGGAATCAATGATCTTTCTATAACGTGGTCTGGTACAGGAGCACTTAATTACAATCCTACTTATATCTATTTGTTTGATCCTAAGACGGCGACTTTTTTTCTGAGCGTTACGAATTTGAAAATGCTGATTTTTTTCCCAAAAAGAGCAGGTAGTGCGAGGGGTACAAACAGGCTTCTCAGGGGTAGTTGGTTTGTATAAATATAAGTGGATAGATGGTCAGTGGGTAGCGCAGGAATATATCTATCCTGATTATATCTCCAATGGAAAATATTTTATACGAACCCAAAAGGATGGACCTTATCCCTCACGAAAGGATGGAGAGCTTTTGCTCAAGATACCAGAAGAATACCTTGGTTTAAAAAGATCTTAGTTGGTTTCTTATGTATGATACAGATAGTGAGCTGCCATTCCTCCGAGAAACCTTAGAAGAAAGAAAAAAATGGAGGAAAATAAATAAACCAAAAACACAATGAAACACTTCCTATTATTCTTTTGCTTGGTTACAGCCCCTATATGGGCGCAACAAACGAAAACCATACACGTTTTGGTAGCCCTCTGCGATAATAAGTATCAAGGCATTGTACCAGTACCCAAAGGAATTGGCAATGGGCAAGATGCCGATAGCAACCTCTATTGGGGTTGTGGTTATGGCGTGCGCACTTATTTTTAAACGCAGTAAGGAATGGAAGTTCATAAAATCGGAAAAAGCCTTATAGTGATATTATTTTTGGAGCGAGTAACCTTTAAACACGCTACTAAAAACTATACGCTCATCGCCGATGCTTATGACGGCAAGTATATCAAAACTTGTACAGAAAACTTCTTGAAAAATGTCGCTGCTGGCAATGCCGATTTGGTTGCGTATGTAGGACACGACGGACTGATGGATTTCCAACTCAACACCACTTATAAAAAAACACCGATGGCAAGACACGCGATGTGATTATCTTGGCGTGCTATAGCAAGCGTTTTTTTGAGCCTCATCTGCAACACGCAAAGGTAAATCCACTGGTTTGGACTTCAGGATTGATGGCTGCCGAAGCCTACACGCTTCACGATGCACTTACGGGCTATGTGAATGGTGAAAGCGATGAACAGATACGCCTGCGTGCAGCTAAGGCTTATGCTAAACATCAAAAAAATGCAGTGAGAAAGCAGCGAGGAACTTGTTCCGGAAATAATTGTTAAATAGCGACTAAAAAGCTAAATCCTAATTTCTAACCCCTAACCCCTAAATAACTATCATTATGTATTTTGCAAACACTTGGCACAAAAGTTTTAATTTTGTAATCACTCCTGAGGAATTTGAAGCAGTTTTCAGTAGAGATGATTATGAGTTTGTAACTAGCAAGCAGAGCAATTGCTCAAACCCGATTTTTGGATTTCCGACAAGGCAAAGGAGCAAGTAGGGAAGAGCTATTACTTACAGCAAACAGGATTGGTGTTTGTTTAAAGGATATTAGGGGTTAGTGTAAATACATCTTACATGTTAAATATAACTAAAGAAGCGTGCAAAAAAGCCCGCAAAGCGCACAAAACATAGAATAATGTCTAAAGAAGAAAAGTATAAAAAAGAGAGCAAGTTCCTCAGTTTGGTATTGCGACACCACCCTGAGGCAATTGGTATTACCCTTGATGCGCATGGTTGGGCTGAGGTAAATGTGCTCATTAAGCATATGAAGCGTAAATTCTCAGTGTTCAGCCTTAAAATGTTGGAAGAAATCGTCGCTACAGATAACAAACAGCGGTATGCTTTTAGCGAGGATAACACAAAAATACGCGCCAATCAGGGACATTCGATTGCTGTAGAGTTAGAATTATTACCCCAAATACCCCCGAATGTTTGTATCACGGTACTGCCAGCAGGGTTTGTAGAGAGTATTCTCAAAAGCGGACTCCAAAAAGCAAACACGCCAGTATGTACACCTTAGCAATGATATAGAAACAGCCACTAAGGTAGGAAGCCGACATGGCAGCCCTATAATTTTTAAAGTAAATACAATGGCAATGTACAAGGAAGGTTTTACTTTCTATCTCTCCGCCAATGGAGTATGGCTCACGGATAAGGTACCACCAAAGTTTTTTTAGAATTAGTTGAATTGTAGCATATTAGGTAAGTGAGGCAAATTGCCTCCAAAAGTATAAAAAAATAGATGATAAAAATGAGAAAAAAATTGTATTGACCCTACTTTCTTTGGTAGCCATAGCCTGCCAAGAGAAGAAAGCCCCCACTACAGCAGCGGCGGGAGACGCACAAGAGGCTCAAGAAAAAGCCGCACCAACGCTGACCTATTCTAACTTAGTAGATACACCTACTCAAGAAAAAGTACAGCAAGCCCTTACTGCAGCTGGGATATCAGCGCAGCATGTCGCTGCTTTCTTGGAGAGTGTAGCACTCTTTAACCAAACCGCAGGAGCGAAAGCAAACCTTGTCCCAGAGGGCTTTGTAACTATTGATAGCCTGCTGCCCAAATATGATGAGGGTAGCCATACAAACCGACTGGATGGCCAAATACTCTGCCTTTCAGGGATATAACTGCCGCTTGACTTCCTTTACCCTTTTGCGTGATTTGATCGCTTTTTCCTGATAAGAAGTTTGCCAGCAAGGGAGAGGACGAAGTACTCTTTATAGACCGTGAGTCTTTGCGCAATGCCCTAAAAAGCTCTTTACCTCAGCAGAGGAAAACGACTTTTTGCGCTTTTTACCGAAGTGCCTACCACCAATACCAAGGATATCAATACCCATTTGCAAGCCATGCAACGAGCATGGAAGGAGCGGGGATCACTTTCCGCTATAAGGGAGACCTTACCAAGGCTTCGCTTATCTCAGCTGTTTTCCATTCTCAAATCACCCCAGAGGAGAATATGCTCTTTGTGGGGCATGTGGGAGTATTGGTACCTTATGAGGGCAGACTCCTTTTCATAGAGAAACTTGCCTTCCAAGAACCCTACCAAGCCATTATCTTTGCCAACCGTACCGAGCTAAGCGATTACCTAATGAACCGCTACGATGTGGAATGGGAGCAACCCAATGCGATTCCCTTTATCATGGAGAACGACTCCCTGATGGACGGCTATCGTCCTAACCCGTATAAAGGAGCGAAAAAGTGAATAGTGAAAAATGAATAGTTACTTCCTAACCCCTATGAAAAAAAGATATTCCTTATCCTTTTAGCCTTGGGGCTTTTTGCCTGCAAGCAAACAACCCCTATCACTGAGCAGCCCATAAGCCCAGAGATAGAGGCAAAAGCTCTATGAGCTACTCAAGAGAGTACCCTATGTTACCAATAGTGAGCCTCAATATAATTATTTCTATGCAAGTGAGATAATGACACCCCAAAGCATGGATAATGCTTTTGGAGAAGTGGAGGTTTCCCTTCTACCCAAGACAGTAGAGTTTAACCCCTATATCTTAGATTATTTTGGTAGTTCCTCTGTTTTTAGAATCCGATAAGTTTACAGAGACCATTCATAGCCTCTCCCCAGAGGAAATTAGTCGTTATTTTTGATGTACTTATATTTGTTATTGATAACAAATACTTGGAAAAGTCTAAGGAAAAACAAAGTTACCATAAGTATCCATACAAGATTGTTAGCTATTTGCTCAAGGATGGACAATGGAGCAAGGGAGCAATCTTTACTGTAGAGAATGAAGAAGAGAACTTGAGAGTAACAGATGAACAAAGGGATTATTGGCGCAGTATCATCACTCCTTACCAAAAAAAATGTCAGGTAGAAGCCCCCAACGAGCTATCAGAAAGGGTAGTTCGTATAGGGAAATATGACTTAGAGCAGCAGCTCCACAGTTGCGATCTAAATGGGGATGCGAAGGCGGACATCCTCTTTTCCTTTGCCGAACAACAAGCAGGACCTAATGCACACCGAAAGTTGGTACTGCTTCTTAGCCAGCAAGAAGAACACAAGTATAAGCTCCTGATAGCACCTGATTTTTGTTATAAGGATTGGCCACTTCACCGAATTGTCTGCAAAGGGGAATATTTCACCTTGGAATTCAAGGGAAACAATTTTCCGGCGGAGGCCTATATCACCTTCAAGTATAACAAGCATGCAGACGATTTCCTACTCCATCGCTATGGGTATATTGACCCTAAGCGGAGGAGAACAGGGGTCTAAAAAGGAAATACAACTTACAACGAAAGACTTTGGAGAGGTCTTTTTCAAGATTTTTTTATAGAAGAATTTGACCATATGATTGATGGCGAATTCTAATGAAATGATGATTAATAAGGAAGCCTTGTCATTTTGCTATTAAATTTGTATTTTTTTGTCATATCAAAAAGTAGCCCCATGGATCGTATTTATATTAAAGGTTTCAAATCCATTAAAGAATTGGAGCTTCCTTTGCGTCCTATCAATATATTGATAGGAGCCAATGGAAAGTGGAAAGTCTAATTTCTTGTCTTTTTTTGAGTTTTTGCAGCAGATATACCATAAAAACTTACAAGGATATATAGCTCTCAATGGAGGGATAGAGAGTTTCTATACAATGGAAGTAAGATAACTCAAGAAATAGAAGGAAAACTTAGTTTTCCTAATAATTCATATGCTTTTTGTTTTTACAGAAAGGGGAAGATAAGGTGTTTTTTTAGCAAGGAAGTGTTAGGATATCATGATGATAATTTTTGAAATAGCTAACTTTTCTGTAGAGACCTGTCTACATAATTCAGCAATGCCTCATGCACAATATAAAAAAACTATTTAGAACAAATACGCAAATACCATTTTCATGACACAGGAAAGAATTTACCCTTTCACAAAATGTCTAATATCCGAACAGATGCTTCTTTCCTATATAGTGATGGTAGCAATATAGCCGCTTTATTGTACAAAATTAAGCAGGATAAAGAAGGAGAGACCTCAAAAAGTATATCAAAGGATCATAAGAATTATCCAATCTATCGCGCCGTATTTTTTTAGATTTTTGTATTAGAACCCAATGAAAAACGGATATATAACGCTTCTATGGCGTAACAAATTCAGTGAACAGCTTTATAATACCTATAATCTATCTGATGGGACACTTCGCTTTATTGCCTTAGCAGTACTGCTTTCACAACCCAAGCTCCCTCAGACGATTATTGTAGACGAACCTGAATTAGGATTACACCCTTTTGCTATAGCTAAGTTGGCAGGACTTCTCAAATCAGCTTCACAACAAGGGTGCCAAACAATAGTAACAACCCAATCAGTAGAGCTGATCAACCACTTTACTCCTGAAGACATTATTACAGTAGATTACTGTGAGGGGAAAGTATTTTTAAGCGATTAGAGAAAGAAGCGCTTTCTGTTTGGTTGGAAGATTTCAGCTTAGGCGAATTGTGGAAAGGAAATTTGGAGGTGATTTAAAAAAAGTATGATGAAGTAAAAAGTTGACAATTAGAGCAAAAAGTTATATTTTTGTTGTGTGAAAATAAGAATAGAACTATATTGCCCCAATTGCCAGAGTGCAAAGGTAGTGAAAAAATGGCAAAAAAACCAAATGGAAAAACAAAAATTATCTTTGCAAGAATGAAGGATGTGGTCGTCAATTCATTGGAGACCGTAATCTTACCTATAAAGGTTGTCATTCAAACATTAGTCGTAAAAATAACCCTTATGCTTGTTAGAGGTGTAGGAATTAGAGATATTTCTAAAATAGAGGAAGTTAGCATTGGAAAAGTGCTTACTGTTTTAGCTAAATCTAGTTATTCTATAACACCTAAAAAGAAGCATTATGACCGTATTGAAGTTGATGAATTTTTGGACTTATGTTCAGAAGAAAGAGAACAAATAGTGGCTTATATATGCTTATGACAGAGAAACACGGGAAATTATAACTTATGTTTGGAGTAAAAGAGATTTAAGAACAGCTAAAAAGCTAAGGAAGTAACTTAAAGAACTGAATATTACCTATGATTCTATAGCAACTGATGATTGGAAAAGTTTTTAAAAACAACTTTTTAAAAAGGATAATCATCTAATAGGAAAAAGCGTATACTGTTGGGATAGAGGGGAATAACTGTAAATTGAGACATAGAATAAAAACGAGCTTTTCGCAAGACTTGTTGTTTTTTTCTAAGAAACAAATAAATCATCTAAAGGCCTTTTGCTTTAACTTTCTTCTATATCAATTATGGGTATATCTAAAGTTTTATCATACTTTTTGAAGCACCACCTATATTATTTATAAATCCCCCTTGTTTTTTTCGACACTTTTTTTACTTTTTGGTTGTTTTTTTATATTATATTTTAAATATTTTTTTAATCATATTTATCCGTTTTTGTATCTTTGTGGTCTGAAAAAAACAAAAACTGGTATATATGCAAATGAGAACCGCTATTTGCTTACTACTTACGCTCTTGGGGTGCCTTCAGGGGCTTTGCTCAAGAACGTACTATTCATGGAACTGTCAAAGATACACAAGGACGACCTTTACCCAATGTGGTTGTCTTTGTCAAAGAAGTATCCCAGACGACCACTCAGACCAATGCTGAGGGGTACTATTCCCTCAAGGTTAAGGAAGGAGCTACTTTGGTTTTCTCCTCTTTAGGATTCCGAGAGGTAGCCTACCCATTAGGGGCTTTCGACACCTTAAATGTAATTATGGAGAGCACACAAGCAAGTGCGCAGCCCTCCTCCCCCTCTCAAGAGCGTACCGTGGCTCGTACCAATGTACGCGGGCCTTCGTCCATCTACGGGGAGAGCAAGCCCCTATGGGTAGTGGATGGTGTAATCCTCGATGACGGAGTAGAACTCTCTCCCGACGCGCTCTCCTCCTCCGATGCCAAGCTACTCATTGCCTCGGCACTCGGCGGCCTCTCCTCCGATGATATCGCCTCCTTCAAGGTGCTCAAGGACGCTTCCGTTACCTCTATCTACGGCCCGCGTGCTGTGGCAGGAGTGGTTGTCGTTACCACTCGCAAGGGAGACTAAAGGCACTAACAATATTACCTATACCAACGAATCTACCTTTTAGAATGATCCCCTCCTATGACAACTTCAACATCATGAACTCACAGGAGCAAATGGATTTCTATATGGAAATGCTACGCCGTGGCAACTTCTCCTATGAAACCCTTACCAATCGCCGCTACAAAGGGAGAATCGCCCGTATGTACGAATTGCTCAATACCGCTGGCCCCGATGGAAACTTCGGCCTTGACAACACTGAAGCGGCCAAGACCGCTTACCTAAGAGCCGCCGAGTATCGCAATACCAACTGGTTTGCCAAGCTCTTCCAAACAGGGGTGATGCAGAACCATGCGGTGAGCCTCTCCACTGGAAGCGATAAGGCGTCTTACTATGCCTCCATCAGCGTACTCTCCGACCCAGGTTGGATGAAGTATAGCCACAGCGACCGCTATACAGCGAATCTCAACGCCAACTACAAGCTCAGCCAAAAGGTGAGTTTCAATGTGATTGTCAATGGTGCTTACCGCCAAGGACGTACCCCTGGTAGTGTGGATCCTCTCACTGGAAAAAGTGTCTTCCGAACTGGGGCTTAACCCTTATTCCTATGCCCTAAACACCTCCCGTACCCTTGACCCTACCGTGGCTTACCGCTATAGGTATGCCCCTATGAACATCTTTGAGGAGCTGGAAAATAACTATACCGATAGCCATATAGGCGATATCAAGATACAGGGACGCCTCTCTTGGCTTATTACCCCAAAGATAGAGGCTACGGCTCTGGGGGGCTATCAAGTATCAGAGTATCTCTCACGAACTGAACCAAACCGAGCAATCCAATATTGCAAGGGCTTATCGTGCAGCTGATAACCTGAACATGATCAAAAATAACGAATACCTATACGAAGATCCTTATGATGACTTTGACGTAAGGCGTACCGTCCTACCCGAAGGGGGTATCCGCGAGAAGAGCGAGAGCCTCCTCTCTGGCAAAGACTTCCGTGCAACCCTTAGCTATAAGGATGCCTTTGACGCAGGCAAACATAAGCTCCAACTCTTGACAGGTATGGAAACCAATGATACCTACCGCAGCAAGGACTGGGGTAAGAACTTCGGACTGATGTATGAGTTGGGCGAAATCTCTTATTTCTCTTATGAGGCTTTCAAGCAAATACAAGAGAGCAAATCCCCTAACTACTATACAGTAGCTCGTACCACTGCGCGCAATGCGGCTTTCTTCTCCAATGCAGCCTATACTTTCCTTGATCGCTATACCTTGGAGGGGATCTTCCGCTACGACGGTACCAACAAGTTTGGCGCTTCCCGCCATATTCGCTGGATGCCTACTTGGAATCTTGCCCTCTCTTGGAATGTAACCAAAGAGGCCTTCTTCCCTAAAAATGCTGCCCTCTCCCTGCTATCGTTCAAGACTTCTTTTTGGGGTAATTCCTGAAAGTCCTTCCGCGCCTACTTCCTTGGTGAAGATCATGGGGGATATTCCTTGGCGTAGCAATGAGCGTACCCGCGAGACAGCGCTCAAAGTGGCCGATCCTGCCAGCTATGACCTTACCTATGAGAAAAAACAAGAGTTTAACATAGGAGTACAGATGGGCTTTTTTAAGAATCACATCAGCTTAGCTGTTGATGGCTATACCCGCGAAAACTATGACCTTATAGGTCGTGTACCTACCAAAGGCCTTAGCGGCAGCATCCTCAGAGTGGGCAATGTGGCACAAATGCACTCCTATGGGGTAGATCTGAGCCTACAAACCCAAAATATCAAGCTCAAGGATTTTTCTTGGACAACAACTTTTATCTATGCCAAGAATGAGAACAAAAATCACCAAGCTCTATGTGGATGCTTCTATATCCGACATGGTGCGTGGCAGTGGCTTCTCTAAGGAGGGATACCCCGTAAGCTCTATTTTCTCCATTCCTTTCCGTGGCCTTAACAGCGATGGGCTTCCTACCTTTTCCGACCCCAATGGCAATACAACTATTGACGGTATTCGTTTTGACCAGCGAGACAACCTTGATTTCCTCTCCTATTCAGGTACTACCAGACCTACCGATGTGGGGAGCTTGGGCAACCTATTTACTTACAAAGGATTATCGCTCAATGTGTTGCTCACCTATTCCTTTGGTAATGTATTGCGCCTACCTACTGTCTTCAAGGCCAATTATGACAATGATGCCTTGGCCTTACCTAAGGAATTTACCAATCGCTGGATGCAACCTGGCGATGAACAACGCACCCAAGTACCTGCCATTGCTTCCTCTTATCGAGAGACAACATGCCTAATTTGGAATATGCCTACACCGCTTACAATTACTCTGATGTCCGCATAGCCAAAGGGGACTTCATTCGCCTCAAAGAAATTTCCTTAGGGTATGAGTTTGACAAAGACCTACTCAAGGGCATGAGAATCAAGCGATTGAGCATGAAACTACAAGCCACTAACCTCTTCTTGCTCTATGCTGACAAGAAGCTCAATGGGGCTGACCCTGAGTTCTCCACAGGGGACTCTTTTATTCCAAATCCTAAACAGCTGACTTTCAGCCTACGTGTAGGCCTATAACCCTTTAATACCGAATCCTATGAAAAGAAATCATATACCGCTACTTGCCCTACTGTTATGTTGCCTAGTAGGGTGCAACAAGTTCTTAGACAAGAATCCCGACAGCCGTGTGGAGCTGGATAGTGCTGATAAGATACAGAAATTCTTAGTCAGTGCCTATCCCAACCGTACCACAGCAGTGGTAACCGAGTTTTCCTCTGATAATATAGATGATATAGGTGCCAATAACCGCCGTACAATTCCTTTTATTAGCGAATTGGCGTATTGGGGAACGCGATTTCCACGAATATAGCGCCCGAGATGGCTTGCGCAACCTCTGGAGTGATAACTATTCCATGATTTACCATGCCAATGTGGCTTTGGAGGCTATTGACCGCTTAGGTAATACCCCTGACCTACAAGCCGCACGCGCAGAAGCGCTCTTGGTTCGTGCATATGCGCACTTTGTCTTGGTCAATCTCTTTGGCAAACAATACAATAGTGTAACCAGTACCACTGATCTTGGTGTACCTTATATAAGCGAACCTATCAATGAGTTCCAAGCTGAGCGCCCACGCAATACCGTCGCTGAGGTGTATGAGCGTATAGAACAAGACCTTACTCAAGGACTGCCGCTGATCAACGATAGTTACTACAAAGTGCCCAAACTACACTTCAACAAAAAAAGCAGCTCAAGCCTTTGCCGCTCGCTTCTTCCTCTATTACCAAAAAGTGGGACAAAGCAGAGCAAATGGCCACCGCTGTACTGGGAGAGGCCTACCACCCTGCGCAACTGGGAGGCTTTCCAAGCGCTCTCCAGCGAAGATGCACATGCTAAGGAATACACCCGCGACGATGTAGAGGCCAACCTCATGCTTGCGGCTGTTCACACCAGTGCCACTGCTTATATTGACGGAACTTCAGTGGCGCGCTTTTACCCATGGTGCCGCCCTTTCGATAAGGGAGACCTTCCGCGACGAACATAATTTGTGGCAAAAACAACTATAAGGATAAGGCTTTTGAGCGTTATCGTACCGAAATTAGCAAATATATTTATACCAAATATCCCACTTACGTAAATAACCGTTCGCAAATCGTCCTTTTCTCCACCGATGAGACCCTTTTGGTTCGTGCTGAAGCGCGTATCCTCCAAGAGAAATATGCCGAGGCAGTAGCTGACTTAGGCTATTTTACCAAGAACTACCTCACCTCTGGCGCACAATTTACCCAAGAGAGATCATCTCTGCCTATGAGCGCATGGCTTACGATGCTTATGATACCACTACGCTGCTTAGCCATGCCACTCAAAAGAAAAGACTCCACCCTGATTTTGCGATAGATAGCACCCAAGAGAACCTACTTCATTTCCTCTTGCAGTGTCGCCGTTTGCTCACCTTGGGCGAAGGCTTGCGCTGGTATGATATCCGTCGCTATGGTATAGAAATCCACCGCCACCAGCTCGACAACGAAGGTACCGCCTACGTCAAGAGCGTACTCTCCAAAGATGATAAGCGCCGCACCCTCCCTCTCCCTGTAGATGTGGTAGCGGCTGGTATGCAACAAAATGACCGATAATTCAACTCCTATGAACCGATTAAGATTACTCCCCCTCCTACTTGCCCTCACCTATATAGGTTGTAGCAAGGACGCTCCCGATACCTCTCAAAGCGTGGTGCAACTCTCCTCCCCTGAGGAGGTTAAGAACCGTACAGAACTCGACCGATATATCATTGAGAAATTCACCCAGCCATACAATGTAAATATCGTATACCGATTCTCTGAAAACAATATCAGCCGTAATATGTTCCGCTATGTGGCACCGCCTTCTGCGGAGAAGGCCTTGCAAATGGCTAATTTCCTAAAGTATATGTACTATGAGCCTTATACAATGCTTACTCCTAAGGGCTTCCTACAAAACTATTCCCCTAAGGAACTGGTTTTCATAGGCTCTCGTGCTTTCTCCGATGTGGGTACCGCTTATAACGGCCTAGCTACCAATGCGGTAAAGATAGAGATGCTGAGGGGTGAATGATATAAATCCCAATACCACTGACCCAACCGAGATAAAGAACATTGACAATCGTGTGCTACGCCTTATCTATCACGAGTCCTCTCACCTTTTGGAACAAGTCAAGATTGTTCCTAAGGAATTTGAGAAGCTCTCTATAGCTGATTATAAGGGGGCGCTTGGACGCGCTCTTGGACAGGTGAGACCTACCTCAAGTCGGGCTTTATTAGCGCCTATGCCAGCGACAACATCCATGAGGGATTTCGTGGAGACCATCGCTCGTTATATTATCTACTACCAGAAGAACCAATGTGGCTGCCCTGCCGCCGACACTGCCCATGATACCAATGGTGATGGCTTGGACGACACCGCTTACAATACTTGGAAGCGAAGTATCCTCCGTAAAGGATACATCTGGGAAGAGGAACTCGCCAAAGCTGATGGCAAAAAAACAACACCTCCGCTACCTATACAGGCAAGGAGATTTTGCTCAAGAAAATCACCATGGTTAAGAACTACCTCCGTGGAGAATGGAACATTGACCTTGATGCCCTCCGCACCGAGATCCATAGGCGACATGCCCTCTTACAAACTAAAGATTTCACCCAATACGAATGGTAACTTATGAAAAAACAATCCTATATACTCCTTTCATCCCTGCTTCTCTTGGCCGCTTGTAGCCAAAAAGAAGAAGCTGTCTACGGAGAAGGTGCCAGCTATGTACAGCGCACCAACCAGACCCTTTCCGACTATGCCGCCACTCTTGAGGGAACACCCCAATGGCTGCTCACCCTCTATGCTGGCGAGGAACAAGCCTATGGGGGGCACAATGTCTTAGTCTCCTTCGCCCATGGCAAGGTAACAGCAGCCTCAGAAGAACTCCCTACTGAAGAGACTTCCGACTACTCGCTCCTCTTCGGGGAGAAGGCGATCCTTTCCTTTGATACTTACAATAAGGTATTGCACTACTTTGTAGAACCCTCTTTCCTATTTCCTCATGGTAAGGAGGAGATAACCAGTTTGAAATCCAGTCCTATAAGGACAGGGGTGTTTTTCCCTACGTGGCAAGCGCTCCAACAACCTTATCACACTCTCTCCTTTCAAGGGTGATAAAACCACCTATCTGGAGAAAATACGCGAGAAAGCCGCCTTGTTAAAGAGCGTAGGTATCGCCCCTATAACCATCAACCAAAAGCAGGTAAGCCTTACCCTACACCCTACCCTACATCAACTGACTTTCTCTTGGGAGGGTGACTCCCAGCGTGTAGCCTATGCCTATACCGAGAGCGGACTAAAGCTCTATGAGCCTACCTCCATAGAGGGATATACCTTTTCAGAGCTAAACCTTTCAGAGGACAACCAAGAGCTTTCCACTCCCGATGGCAATTATAAAGGCGGCTCTAAGCTATACACTCCCCTACGACTTTTGCAGCACGCTCGCTTTGGCTGAACCTCTCCGAGGAGGATTGTGCTGCTAATGCTGTCTTTACTCGACTCTATCAGCAGTATAAGAACTTTTCCTATAGTAGTACTCCTTATAGCACCAGCCCTCTGGTACGCTTGGGCTTCAATACAGAGGAATCAGGCATTACCTTTAGTTTCTACCAGAATGCCACTACCCGCTATGTGTTAGACTTTCTTCCTGTTGTGGGCAAGCCCTAACCAAGTCAATATAGTGGAGGGTGTCCGTAGCCTCAACTGGAACGTCTTTGCCCGACTTTACCCCTTGGTAGAAGCCCTTGTAAAGTACGCCCCCTATGAACTCACCGATGTGAATCAAGACGGTAAGCAATACCTATGGGTAAGTACCAAGAACAGCCAAGTGCGCTTTCTCTCACCCTCGCCTACCTCGCTTGCCGTACAACTTTGCCACCAAACGCACTACGATCAACTTTGCTACCAACTATGTTTGTGATGCTATGCTAACGGCCTATAACAGCGTAAAGCGTCGTACTCGTACAGTGAACAATGTTCGGGTAGAAGTACTCAATCCTATGATTTACTTTGGCAAACAGGGCAGTGCCGCTGGTTTCCACTTCTATCTTACCCGCACTCCTACCACGGGAGGTAGTAGCACCAATGTGAATGCTGTACTCAACATGGATTACCTCGGTGTAGCCTGTGATGCCAACCAATTCAATCTGGTAGAGAAAACAGACCTTAAAGAAAAACACCAATTGGAAATACTATTCCTACTTAGAACCCTTAGTGAAAATCTTTACCGACAATGCTCCCTACAGCATGACCAACTACGGCAGTGGTACCCTAGGATGGACTAGTGTCAAGAATCCTGATATTTGGTTCTATACACAAGAACAATAATAGTGACGAGTGACAAGTGACGAGTGACTATCCTTCTTGTGGGTATTTGTCACTCGTCACTCGTCATTAGTCACTTGTCACTCGTCATTAGTCACTCGTCACTATTACCATATTTTTACGCGGTCTTCTACTTTGCGATAGAGCTTATCACCTTCTTTTACATCAAAGGCTTTATACCAAGCATCTATGTTGGTTAGTGGAGCGAAGGCACGGAGATAATCTGGGGAGTGAGGGTCTACCTTTACTTGGTTAATCAAGTATGGCTCAGAAGCAAGTGTACGCCATACGGTTGCCCAAGAGGAAAAAAACGTTGGTTTTGATTATACCCACTGATATCGGCTACTCTGCCATGATCTTTGAGATACATTTGAAGCGCATCAAAGGCGATATTTACCCTCCGAGATCAGCAATATTCTCTACATTGGTCATGGTACCATTCACAAAAAAATACCCTTTACAGGCTCATATTTGTCATATTGTTTAGCCAAAGCATCTGTTACTTTTTGGAAGTGCTCTTTATCGGCAGGTGCCCACCAATTCTGTAGATTCCCATCAGCATCAAACTCAGCTCCACTAATATCAAATCCATGGGTCATTTCATGGCCAATCACCCCGCCAATGCCTCCAAAGTTCACTGCTGGATCGGCCTCAAAAACTAAAGAAAGGCGGTTGAAGAATACCCGCTGGGAAAACAATCTCATTATTAGTAGGGTCATAATAAGCATTCACTGTCTGAGGAGGAAGTACCCATTCGGTTTTTATCTACCTCTTTTCCTACTTTTTGCTATAGCTCTCTGAAAAGCCCACTGACCAACCTGTGTAATATTCTCAAAAAGAGACTTGAGCACTTATAGTAAGCTGAGAATAATCCTCCCACTTGTCAGGATACCCCACCTTTACAGAGAACTTATTGAGTTTTTTTCCATAGCTTTCTCCTTAGTAGCATCGCTCATCCAAGTTACCTCCTTGATGTGCTTGGCGAAACTTTTCTTTAGATAATCTATTAGGGTAAGCATTTCTTCCTTGGCCTTTTTCAGGAAAGTATTTCTCTACATAGAGCTTACCGAAGGCCTCTCCTAGGATTCCATTGATCAGCTCCATAGCACGCTTGTCCATAGAGCGTTGCTCCTGCTGTCCCATAAGGTATTTGTTATAGAAATCAAAAAGTAAGGTCATTAAGCTCTTGGGTGAGGTAGTTACTATTGATAGCCACCAGTTTATATCTAAGATAATCCTTAATCAGAGGTAGGTTTTTCTCATTAATGAAAGTATCATATTGCCTATATAGACCTATTTCAGTGAGAATTACCTTATCGGTATGAACTCCCACTTTTTCAAGTAATTCAGGCAAACGAAGGTTTTTTTCACCATGTCCCCAATTCTTCTATTGTTACAGGGGTATAGCTAAGATTTGGATTGTTCTCTTGTTCGTTTGTAAGCATATAGTGGGCTATATTTTTCTCAAAAGCCACAATTTGCTTTGCTTTCTGCTGTGGATTACTATCGTTAAGCATTCTAAAAATGGCCGCAACATAGTCTTGGTACTTTGCTAAGGCTTCCGTATTGCTAGGGTGTTCCTTTTGGTAGTAATCCTTGCCCAATCCCAGGTTAAAATTCCCCAAATATACAGCATTCATCTTAGAGTCCTTCATATCGGTATATACACCTACAGGACAAATATGATTGGTGCACTTAGGGGTTGTCTCTTCCAAATAGTTTTGTAAATCTGCTAAAGACGCTATGACATCAATTTTTTGGAGATATGCCTCTAAGGGCTTCAACCCATCAACATTACGCTTATCCCAAGAAATATATTCCTTATAGAGTGTTTGTATCTTCTCCCTTCACTTCCCTTAGGATATTCTTTTTTTTAAGAAGGTCATCAAGGATAGAAAGGCACTGCTCATCGGTTTTGTCCATAAGCATATAGAAAGAACCCCAAGCAGGCTTATCGGCAGGGATTTTGGCTGTTTTCATCCAGTTCCCATTGACGTAGTTATAGAAATCATCTCCCGGACGCAGCTGTGTATCCATAGCGGAGAGTTCAAGTCCTTTTTCAGCAAACACTTTAGGGGCTTCTTCTTTGTTGGAATTACCACAAGCCATCAGCATGGTGAGACAAGTGAGCCAACCCATTTTGAAGTTGATTTTTTTCATGATAGAAAAATGATTTTTAATTACCCCGCAAAGTTACGAATTTAAAAAGGTACTATGCAAAACAAAGTAGTATTATTTTTTTCACTACTTGATAAATCCATTTGGGAACTACTTGATGCAAGGCATGTAGCCCCATCGTTGGAAACCATAATGATAGATACTTATTTGTCTGCATATTTTTTTATCTTTAATCATTTGAAAGATATTGTATTAATCCTTTTATAAATAAAAAAAGTAGAAGGTTATAGTGTTTTACCTTCTACTTTTTTTATCTTTACTTTAAAAAGAGCCTACCATATTTTTTTACGCGATCTTCTGGTTTTGCGATAGAGCTTATCACCTTCTTTTTACATCAAAGGCTTTGTACCAAGCATCTACATTAGTCAGAGGAGCAAAAAGCACGGAAATAGCCAGGGGTATGAGGGTCTGTCTTTACCTGATTGGTCATATACTGATCCGTAGAGAGCGTACGCCATACAGTTGCCCAAGAGAGGAAGAAGCGTTGATCTTGGTTATACCCACTGATATCAGCCACAGCACCATGATCTTTGAGATACATTTGGAGTGCATCAAAGGCTATATTCACCCTCCAAGGTCAGCAATGTTTTCTCCATTGGTAAAAAGTACCATTGACAAAGACACCCTTTACAGGTTCATATTTGTCAAACTGAGCCGCCAAGGCTTTGGTTACCTTTTTCAAAGTTCTCTTTGTCGGCAGGAGTCCACCAGTTTTGTAGATTTCCATCTGCATCAAATTGGGCACCACTATCATCAAATCCGTGAGTAATCTCGTGACCAATTACCGCCCCTATTCCTCCGAAGTTCACAGCAGGATCTGCTTCAAAAACTAAAGAAAGGTGCTTGCAAAATAGCGGCAGGGAACACGATTTCGTTATAGAGCGGATTGTAGTACGCATTGACTGTCTGTGGAGTCATTTCCCACTTGGTTTTATCCACAGGCTTACCTACCTTATCCAACTCTTTTTGGTAAGCCCACTGGGTCACCTTAATCAAGTTTTTCAAAAAGAGAAGCATCCGCGAGAGAGACATCTTAGAATAGTCCTCCCACTTGTCAGGGTAACCTACTTTTACTTTTGAAAGTGCTGAGCTTATGGAGTGCTTTTTCCTTGGTAGCATCGCTCATCCAAGTCACATTCTTGATATGCTCTGCGAAACTTTTCTTAAGATAATCCACCAAAGTAACCATTTCTTCTTTGGCCTTGGCTGGAAATATTTCTCTACATAGAGTTTTCCGAAAGCCTCTCCTACTACCCCATTGATAAGAGAAAGTGCACGCTTGTTCATAGGGCGTTGCTCTTGCTGTCCGTTGAGGTATTTGCTATAGAAGTTAAAAGAAAGTTCGTCCAAAGCTCCATCGAGATTCCCAGCATTGCTCGCCACTAAGTTGTAACGGAGGTAATCCTTAAGTAGGGGAGGTTCTTCTCATTGACAAACTTGTCATATTCTTTGTACAAACGTATTTCCCCTACAATCACCTTATCAGTATCCACCCCTACTTTTTTAAGAAAGGCAGGGATATTGAGGTTCTTTACCAACTTAGAAAGCTCACTCATCGTCTGAGGATTGTAACTAAGGTTAGGATCACGGTCTTCCTCATTGGTAAGCATAAGCTTGGCAAGGTCTTTCTCAAAAGCCACCTGTTTTTGTGCCTTTTCATCGGCATTAGCATCGCCAAGGAGCTTAAAGATGTCCGCTACAAATACCTGATATTTGTTAATGGCCTCCGTATTGCTTTCACTTTGTTTTTGGTAGTAGTCACGCCCCAATCCCAAACCAAAAATTACTCAAATACACCGCATTCTGGTTAGAATCCTTCATATCGGCATAGACACCCCAGCCACATACAGGATTTTTCTCCTAGTGGAGTAGCCTCTTCCAAAATAGGCTTGTAGATCAGCGAGGTTTTTTTGATAGCCTCTATTTTTCTTCAAATAAGGCTCAAGAGGTTCCAAACCTGCCTTGTTACGGGCATCCATATCCATATAGGTCTTGTAGATGGCTTGGATCTTTTGTCCTTCAGAGCCGTCGGGGTAGGAGGTTTTCAGTAGGTTATCCAAGAGGGAAAAGGCACTGCTCATCGGTTTCCTCTCTCAGCATATAGAAAGTACCCCAAGAGGGTTTGTCAGCAGGAATTTTGGCGGTTTTCATCCAGCCCCCATTGACGTAGTTATAGAAATCATCTTGCGGGCGTACAGAGGTATCCATAGCCGAGAGATCAAGACCTTTGTCGGTTGTTTCTTCTTTCATGTTGTCTTTTTTTAGTAGGGTTGCCACAGCCCACCATAAGGGCGAGACAGGAATACAAGTAAAATTTGTTCATATTTTATTAAGTTTTTGAGTTGTTAGTTTTTGAATTTTTAGAAAGATCAAGGAACATTTGTCTAATATTTTCATCTTTTTCTGTGAAAGAAATAAAACCCAATTTCTCATAAAAGAAACCGACTACTTATAAGCATCAATAGTGATTAACCTACATGCCTGTCTTTCATTAAGTTCTAAACAATCATTGATTATATTGTGAATTATAAGACTGCCCAAGCCCTTCCCTTTGTATGTTTTTATCAATAGCAAGTCTACCTATTTTGATAGCAGGGATTGCTCTTAAGTAACGTTTGGGATAAGGAATAAGCTCTCGTAAGAACTTTCTATATTGATTCTTAGAGACAAAAGAGTTTCTTCCACCCGAAAGCTATCATTTAAGAGACTATAATAGCCCAATATTCTTTCATTATTAAAAGTGGTAGCAAAGCAATTCCTTTTTGTAAGGAAGTGCTTGCTGAAGGAGAAAACTCATTCAGCTGCTCATCTCCACAATCAAAAGGTTTTATTTTTGTGCTTTTCTGTGAGTAAACTAACAGAAATATTATCATCTATCACTGTTTTTTTCTTTTTTTAAATAATGATTTGAAGAAAGCTGCATCTTTCTCTATCTTTTTCCGACTAAGGGAAATTCCTTTCTCTTTAAAGGTAAGTTTCGTAATTTTCTATTTTTCCAAAACTCTTTAGCCTCTTTCCCTACCAAGGTAGGAGTCGGTTGAATAATTGTCGCCATAATTTCTTGTTCTAAAGAGCAAAAGTACAAATAAATAATTAAATGAAAAAAAGTTAAATCGTAATTATTTTTCTCAATTTTTTTCTATCCAATCGTTGAAATGTTTGTTCTTTTGGCAAATATTATCTATCCCTATCATCTCTGCTAAGATATTGCCATATACAATCTTGTTATAGTCAAAAAAAGAAATGGTTTGCGAATTTATCAAACGGAAATTGAGAGTTAGAAGTGACTCTAACTCCTTTTTATAAAGTATGTATATTATCAAAGAAATTCCTTATAGCATCTCGGAATTCTGTCTTGTTCCGATAGAACCCCGTATTGATTACTTTTTCGTAAGAATTTCACAAGCGCTCTATTAAATTGAGGTTCGAGAGTATGGAGGCAAGAAAAATTTGCTTGATTCTATTATTTTCTACCCAGTTTTGAAGCTCTTTATTGTGATAATAGCAAGCATTATCGGATATAATATAAATATTTTTAGCGATTGGAAGCTTTTTAAGAGCTAATTCGTAAAAGTTCTTTTTGTTGATTCTGCATTAACGCATTCACAATCAAGAGCTATTACATCATAAGTATTAAGCAAACCATTGATATTCACTCTATCACGCCCACTAACTGTAGGTTGTTGAAACTCTTTACCTTATCTCTATCCAAGCATAAGTGGAACGGCTATTGTGCGTAGGATGAACACCATCGACAAAAATACACTACATCCCCTTCTTCCTTTTTTTGAAGAATTTTTGAGAGAGCCTCAGCAAATAGTTTTTGTTTTTAAAGGATCCGCCTCACAAGGCACTTTGGTTGTTTTCTTGTAGGAAAAAAACCAATTCTGTTAAAGTAAATCAGCTATTCCTTGTGGAGTATAGGTAACTTCGGTGGTGCTTCAAAAAAAGTATGATACAACTTTAGATATACCCATAATTGATATAGAAGAAAGCTAAAAGCAAAAGGCCTTTAGATGATTTATTTGTTTCTTAGAAAAAAACAACAAGTCTTGCGAAAAAGCTCGTTTTTATTCTATGTCTCAATTTACAGTTATTCTCCTCTATCCCAACAGTATACGCTTTTCCTATTAGATGATTATCCTTTTTAAAAAGTTGTTTTAAAAACTTTTCCAGTCATCAGTTGCTATAGAATCATAGGTAATATTCAGTTCTTTAAGTTACATCCTTAGCTTTTTAGCTGTTCTTAAATCTCTTTTACTCCAAACATAAGTTATAATTTCCCGTGTTTCTCTGTCATAAGCATATATAAGCCACTATTTGTTCTCTTTCTTCTGAACATAAGTCCAAAATTCATCAACTTCAATACGGTCATAATGCTTCTTTTTAGGTGTTATAGAATAACTAGATTTAGCTAAAAACAGTAAGCACTTTTCCTATGCTAACTTCCTCTATTTTAGAAATATCTCTAATTCCTACACCTCTAACAAGCATAAGGGTTATTTTACGACTAATGTTTGAATGACAACCTTTATAGGTAAGATTATGGTCTCCAATGAATTAAAGACCACATCCTTCATTCTTGCAAAGATAATTTTGTTTTCCATTTGGTTTTTGCCATTTTTCACTACCTCTGCACTCTGGCAATTGGGGCAATATAGTTCTATTCTTATTTTCACAACAAAAAAATATAACTTTTTGCTCTAATTGTCAACTTTTTACTTCATTATACTTTTTTTAAATCACCTCCAAATCAATTTATTGCGTCTTAACGAATTGTACCATACAATCATTTTCTACAATTGATACGTATCTTTGGCCTTATTTCTCTGATAAATCATAAGTTAGACATAGCCTCTTTTCTTAAAAAAACTCTGCAAATATACAAACTTTATCGATATGATGCAATAAAAAAAGCTACCTTATTCAGGTAGCCTCTTTCTAAATAACTTTAAACTATAATAATATGATTAACCCAATTCAGAAGAATTATTTATAAAAAAAGTTGGTCTACAAGGACTCGAACCTTGAATAACAGAACCAAAAATCTGCTGTGTTACCATTACACCATAGACCATCTCTCAATTGCGGTGCAAAGGTACAACTTTTTTTGAAACCTGCAATAGGTTGAGTGAAAAAATAAAAAAATTTTTTTCTCTATTTTATTAGGTGAGATCAGATAAAAAATGTGTAACTTCGCTCCGTTTTTTTCTAAAAAGATAAAAAATGAACTTACAAAAGGACTTTCATAAGTATAATCTGATCATAGGCTGGGGGGTATTCTTCATAGCCTTACTTACCTATGGGCTTTCGGTAGAGCCTACCGTAAGTTTCTGGGACTGTGGAGAATACATAGCAACCTCGGCTAAGTTGGAAGTGGGACACCCTCCTGGAGCACCTTTTTTTCCAGATGGTGGGGGCTTTCTTTGCCTCTTTCTCACCTTCGCCTGAGAAGACTGCCCTTTTTGTGAATTTCATCTCGGTGTTCTCCAGCGCCTTTACCATACTATTCCTATATTTTATCATTGTCAATTTCGCCAAAAAGATTGCTCTTTCACAGAAGGAGACCCTTTCCAATGGACAGGTAATTGCTTTGTATGGCAGTGGGGTAGTGGGCGCTTTGGCTTATACCTTCTCCGATAGCTTTTGGTTCAATGCTACCGAAGCGGAGGTGTACGCTATGGCGATGCTTTTCATGTCGGCCATGTTCTGGTTAGGGGCTTAAATGGACAGATAACCTTGATTCCCCACGAGGAGATAAGTGGTTGTTGCTCATTGCCCTTGTAGTGGGACTCTCCTTTGGGGTACACTTTATGGCGCTGCTTACCATTCCAGCCATAGGGATGCTCTATTTCTTCCAATCCCATTTTAAGAAGAATGTCAGGAACTTTATCTTGGCCAATGTGATTTCTATTTCCATATTGCTATTGATTTTCAAGCTGATACTACCTTATACCTTGGCCTTGTTTGGTCATACAGAGGTGTATTTTGTCAATCAGTTGGGCTTGCCATTCAATTCGGGTACTATCTTTACAGGAGTATGGATTATAGGAGCTTTTTGCTTTTTACCCTATGGAAAGCACAAAAACACCAAAAACGCTTTGTTACAAACCGCAACCCTCTGTCTGCTCTTTGTTTTTCGTAGGCTTTTTCCTCTTGGCTGATGATCCCCATACGAGCCAATGCAGGTACAGTCATCAATGAGAACAGCCCTACCGATGCACGCTTGCTCTTGGCTTACTACAACTTGGAGCAATACCAAAAGACATATCTCTTCAAAGGGCCTATGTACTCAGACAGCTTTGCCATTCCTGAGGGTTATATAGATGAAAAGCCTAAGTATGAGCGCGATTACAAGACAAACAAATATATTATAGTAAATAACTACAAAGATGCTTTGGATGCGCCACACCCTGACCATATAGGGGCTATTGCCCCGTATGTGGAGTGGTGAGCATGCAGCCAACTATATGAGCCTGACCAGTCCGCTAAAGTATAGAATCAGCCCTGAATATATAGGAAATGAAAAAGGTAGAACAACTCAGCCGACAACTTCAGGCAGTCCTATATGCAGGGAGATTATGAGCAATATGCGCAGCTGCTTCGTCGCTATCAAAGGGGTATTTATTGTAGAGAAACCATCTTTTTGGGACAATCTGAGCTTTATGTTCTCCTACCAGTTTAATTATATGTATTTGCGCTATTTGTTATGGAACTTTGTGGGTCGTCAGGACGATATACAAGGAAAAATTAGCAATAATCATGGCAACTGGATTTCAGGAATTTCCTTTATAGATGAGTGGCATACAGGTTATCCGCAGGATCACCTCCCTTCCGATGCCCAAAAATAACCGTGGGCGTAATACCTATTTCTTTTTGCCGCTGCTACTGGGCTTGGTAGGCTTGTTCTTCCAGTTTTCTTCCAACAAAAAGGCAGTGGTGGGTGGTCTTTGTGCTTTTCCTCTTTACAGGTTTGGCACTAAAAAGTGTATCTCAATGAGCGACCTTTTGAGCCACGTGAGCGTGATTATGCCTTGGTAGGTTCGTTCTTTACCTTTGCCATTTGGATAGGAATGGGGTATATGCCCTCTATTCCCTATTGGAAGAGAAAAATATCCTTCAAGGGCATGGCACCTGTGGTAGTATCGCTCTGCTTGCTTGTGGTTCCTGCGCGTATGCTGGCAGAGAACTGGGACGACCATGACCGCTCCAACCGCTATACAGCACGAGCCTTGGGCAAGAGTTATTTGGATTCCGTTTCCAAGGACAACGGGGCAATGATCTTCTCCATAGGGGACAATGACACCTTTGGAATGTGGTATATGCAGGAGGTGGAGCATTATCGCACCGATGTGAGGGGTGATTAACACTTCCCTTTTTGGGGAACCGATTGGTATATAGACCAGATGAAGCACAAGGCATATACCAGTGAGCCGATTCCGTCCCAGCTGGTACATAGACAATATGCCTATGGAGTGCGGGATGTAATCTATTTTGATCAGAGAACCGATAAGATATGGCCTATAGCAGACTTTATGGCATGGGTGGGAAGTGATGATCCTAAGACAAAGAAGGTTGTTGATCGCAATGGTGAGGCGCCTGACCTTGTCTATGCTAGCTATCCGACCAATAGAATCCGTATTCCTGTCAATAAAGAAAAATGTTCTTAAGAGTGGTATCGTAAAACCTGAAGATGCCGATAAGATTGTGGATTATATAGACATCAAGCTCCCTTCGGTAGGTATGGGTAAGAACCGCCTGATGATGCTTGATATTTTTGGCCAACAACGATTGGAAGCGTCCGATCTACTTTACAGGGGGTAGCTATAGTGATGAGGAATATATATGGATGCGTGATTACTTACAGCTCGATGGTATGGCCTACAAATTGGTGCCTATCAAGACCCCTATTGATAAGGACAACCCTTATGATATGGGACGTATAGATGCTGACCTGATGTATAAGATCGTAAAGAGCTTTGACTGGGGTAATATGGACGATCCGAATATATACCATGACCCTGAAACCCGCCGCAACAGTATCGTCTTCCGTGGCAATCTTGCTCGCCTTACAGAGACCCTTTTGACAGAAGATAAACTAGACAAGGCTAAGGATGTTATAGATATAGCTACCACGCGCATTCCTGTGGGTAACTTAGGATATTACTTTACCTTAGAGCCTTTTATATCAGGCTATTATGCGGTGAAAGAGCCAGAGAAAGCCCGCAAGCTATTCCTTGAAGTAGCCAAGAAATACCAAGAGAAGATTGAGTACTATCTTACTTTCTCAGAAATCAATTTTATCAGGCTTTCTGATGAGATAGCTTATGATCTAAGGCGCTATCAGGCACTGCTCATTCCTATTATGGAGGATGAGGCTTTCTATAAGAAGGAATCGGCTACCTATAAGAAGTATATCAACCGCTTGAAGGAATTGGGCAGGTCTTATGGGTTTGCTACCGATGAAGAGGAAGCCTCAGAGCAGCCCAAAGAGGAAGTACCACAAGCCGCCACTTCTGCTTCAGATACAGCTACTCAAGCAAAGTAGTGAGTCGAGATAAATAAGATTTTAAACAAAAGAGGCTTCTATTCAAAAAAATAATTAGTACCTTTGCAGCGTAAAAGGTAAGCGAAAATAGCTCAGTTGGTAGAGCGCAACCTTCCCAAGGTTGAGGTCGCGGGTTCGAGACCCGTTTTTTTCGCTCTTTTTAATTGTCAATTATCAATTGTAAATTGTTAATTATCAAATGGATGCTCTAAAGAATATCACCCCTAAGACACACCCTTATCCTTCAAGCAGTACTCATAAGAGATACGAGGGATATTCTTTTTTTAATAATACAATAGCTATATTTTTTTCGTCTGAAAGATATAGCTGTTTTTTTCATAAAAAAAGCACTTAACAAATGCCAAAAAAGAAACGACCTACATTGTGTTCTGCTTATAGGGTCAGGACCTATTATCATCGGGCAAGCCTGTGAGTTCGACTACTCAGGCTCGCAATCGTTGCGCTCCTTGCGCGAAGACGGTATCAAAAACCGTACTGATCAACTCCAACCCTGCTACGATTATGACCGACCCTTCCATGGCGGATGTGGTCTATCTCAAACCCCTTACCACTAAATCATTGGTGGAAATCCTCAAGGCTCACCCCGAAATAGATGCCGTACTGCCTACTATGGGCGGACAGACTGCCCTTAATCTCTGTATAGAGGCAGACGAAAAAAAGGCATCTGGAAAGACTTCGGAGTGGAAATCATTGGGGTGGATATTGATGCGATCCAAATCACCGAAGACCGTGAGAAATTCCGCGTGTTACTTGACGAGATAGGAATCCCAATGGCTCCTTCGGAAACGGCGATGTCCTTCCTCAAGGGGAAAAGAAATTGCCCAACGCTTTGGTTTTCCGCTTGTAATACGTCCGTCCTTTACCTTGGGCGGTACGGGTGCCTCTATCGTCTATAAGAAAGAGGACTTTGATATGCTCCTTAATCGCGGTTTGGAGGCTTCTCCTATCCACGAGGTGCTTATTGATAAGGCACTTTTGGGCTGGAAGGAATACGAATTGGAACTCTTGCGCGATAGGAATGACAATGTAGCTATTATCTGTACCATTGAAAACATGGATCCGATGGGTATCCATACGGGCGACTCTATTACGGTAGCTCCTGCGATGACCCTTTCCGATCGCACTTTCCAGCGTATGCGTGATATGGCTATCAAGATGATGCGCAGCATAGGTGATTTTGCAGGCGGTTGCAACGTACAGTTTGCCGTGTCTCCCGATGAGAAGGAAGATATCATCGCTATTGAAATCAATCCACGTGTATCGCGTTCGTCCGCCTTGGCATCTAAAAGCTACAGGTTATCCTATTGCTAAGATTGCCACTAAAGCTTGCTATTGGCTATCATTTGGACGAATTGCAAAACCAAATTACCAAATCCACTTCCGCTTTCTTTGAGCCTACCTTGGACTATGTGATTGTGAAGATACCACGTTGGAACTTTGATAAGTTTGAAGGCTCTGACCGTACTATTGGCCTACAAATGAAGTCAGTAGGGGAGGTCATGGGTATTGGTCGTTCGTTCCAAGAGGCCTTACAGAAAGCGACCCAATCGCTCGAAATCAAGCGTAATGGTTTGGGAGCCGATGGCAAAGGGGAGAAGAACTACGAGCAGATCATTGAAAAACTCACTCACCCCAGTTGGGATAGGGTATTTGTACTCTATGATGCGGTACAGCTGGGCATTCCGCTAAGCCGTATTCATGAAATCACTAAAAATAGACATGTGGTTCCTCAAACAATACGAGGAACTCTGTGCCCTTGAAAAAAGAAATATCCAACTATAAGATAGACACGCTACCTAAGCAGCTTCTTTTTGAAGCTAAGCAGAAAGGCTTTGCTGACCGACAAATCGCCTATATGCTTGGTTGCTGGGAGAGTGAGGTACATAAGAAGCGAGAGGAGTTGAATATTCGCCGTGTATTCAAATTGGTTGATACCTGTGCAGCCGAGTTCAAGGCGCAGACTCCTTACTATTATTCTACCTTCGAGGCACCGATCCGTACCGCCGATGGCAAGGAATATGTAGCCAATGACAGCGTGGTTACTGACCGCAAGAAGGTAGTGGTACTCGGTTCAGGGGCCCTAACCGCATAGGTCAGGGGATTGAGTTCGACTACTGCTGCGTACATGGGGTATTGGCTGCGAAAGAATGTGGCTATGAGACCATTATGATCAACTGTAACCCAGAGACCGTCTCTACTGACTTTGACACCGCTGACAAGCTCTATTTTGAGCCTGTGTTCTGGGAGTATATCTACGATATTATCCAACATGAGAAGCCTGAAGGAGTAATTGTACAGCTCGGAGGACAAACCGCCTTGAAGTTGGCCGAGAAATTAGATAAATACGGCATTAAAATTATAGGTACTAGCTTCCAGTCGTTGGATTTGGCAGAGGACAGAGGAAGTTTCTCTACCTTACTGAAAGAGAATAACATTCCTTACCCACGCTTTGGTGTAGCTGAAACGGCTGATGAGGCGCTGAAACTCTCTGACGAATTAGACTTCCCGTTATTGGTGCGTCCTTCCTACGTATTGGGCGGGCAGGGTATGAAGATTGTTATCAACAAGGAAGAGCTGGAAGCCCATGTGGTAGATCTTTTGCGTAAGATACCTAATAACAAGCTCCTACTTGACCACTATTTGGACGGCGCCATAGAAGCGGAAGCCGATGCGATATGCGATGGCGAGAATGTGTATATCATTGGTATTATGGAGCATATAGAGCCTTGTGGTATCCACTCAGGGCGACAGTAACGCTACCTTACCGCCGTTCAACTTGGGTGAGTTTGTGATCCAACAGATCAAAGACCACACCCAGAAGATAGCCTTGGCACTTAACACCGTGGGGCTTATCAATGTACAGTTTGCCGTAAAAGACGATGTAGTGTATATCATAGAGGCCAACCCACGTGCTTCGCGTACAGTGCCATTTATTTCCAAAGGCTTATAAGGAGCCGTATGTGAATTATGCCACTAAGATCATGCTCGGTGAGAATAAGCTCTCTGACTTCCATTTTCACCCACATTTGGAGGGCTTTGCTATCAAGCAACCCGTGTTCTCGTTCAACAAATTCCCGAATGTAGATAAGAAGCTCGGCCCAGAGATGAAATCCACTGGTGAAAAGCATTTTTGTTTATAGATAGCCTTAAAGATGATGCTTTCTATGATATTTATACGAGGAGGAAGATGTACTTAAGTAAATAGTCGCAAGACTTACATATTGATAAAAAAATACTTTGCTAAAATCTTGATTTTGGCAAAGTATTTTTGTATATTTGCGAGGTGAAAAATATAATCTTATGTCTCGCAGTTATAAGAAAGCTATTTTCAAGTTATTCTTATTTCTCCCTTGCCTTGCACTGGCGCAATATCCTAAAGCAATGGATTTTTAGCAAGCTCTATCAGGGGAAAAATAGATAGTCTTGTAGTCATACATCGTACTGGCTGGACAAAAGAAACTTCGTGGCCTGAAGCCCCTGAAGAAGAACATATTACAGAGAGAAGAGAACTCCTTCCGCTATCAGAGGGAAACCGTTTTGCTAAGGATATTAAGGAATAAAAGAGGGTATAAAGAAGAATATCCTTTGCTAAATGATGTAGTGAGTAGTTTCCTATTCTATACAAATGGAAATGAAGTGCTTACTATACATCTTTCAACGGAGACCAAGCAACTAACCATGTATAAGGGTGATGAACTTATTTTTTTGCAGGAATGAGCAAAGGGAGCCTTACCCAAAGCCTTATTCGCTATTTAAAAACCATAAATACCCATTCTTATGATAAAACCCATTCTATTCATCACGTTTATACTCTTAGCCTTATGGCTTACGGGCTGCTGGGAGTATAAAGAAAAAAACCACTTACATAGGGATTGTCTTTTTTTGGTTTTTTTAATCGTATATTTGCAGAGGAAAAAAACAAACCGCCACTTATTATATATATCGTCTTCCTATCAAAAATAAGGTATTGCGGACAACAAAAAGGGGAAGATGACTCCAAAAAAAATCATTTATTTATTTGGGAAGAAAGATAAGACAGAGCTGTGGCTCACTCTAAGGAGCGTTTGCAAGGCTGAGGATACCGCCTTTCGCTCTTTGAAAGGCTTAATCAAGCTTTCCCGCTCTTTAGAGGTCTTCTCTTTCTTATTTTACGAATTATCAATTGTATCTGTATGTTTTACAAAAGAATTAGAAGTAGCGCCAGGTTGTGTGGGGCTACTGTTTAAGAAGAATGTTTTTCCAGAGGGAACTACCTGCGGGTATCTATAAGTTTAGTCCGTGGGAGAAGGTGCATATCATATCCCTATCACAGAAGCTCAGAAGTGTAAGGGTCGTCAATCAGGAGGTACTTACGGCAGATAATATTGCTTTTGCGCTTTTCGTTTTACTTGCTTTTACAAATTAGACAATGCAAAGCTATTCACCGATAATTTTGGTGTAGAAGAGTAATTTTTTTCGGTAGCTGAACAACAAATAGCAGCGGCCGCACAAGTGCTGCTACGCCAGAAGATATCAGCCTTTACCAGTGAAAAAGCTAAACGAATGCCGAAATGATATTACTGACTTCAAAGAAGCCGATTTTTTTGCAATGAAGTAGGGGCTTTGGGACTCAAGATCATAAAAAGCACAGCTGATAGATATTACTTTCCCTAAGAGTGTGCAAGATCTTTTTCTCACGTGTTTTGGAAAGCAAAAATACGTGCTACTTCCGAACTTGAAAAATGCACGTACCGCTGTGGCTACCGCCAGAGCACTCAAGAATGCTTCGGAACTGATGAAAGGCGATGAGAATATCAAGTTCTTCCAATATCTGGAGACGATTACTAAGATAGCCGACAAGGGCAAACATACCTTTGTCATAGGGGAAGTGCCCCAGCACCTCAAATAACTCAATTGCAATATAGTAATTAATCTATGAGGAACTGATGAAGTGTAAGTTGCTAAAGGATTTTTGGATCATTTTACATCATGAGCTTTCTGTTGTTGATGTTGATTGTCTTTCTTATAGGCTTTTTTTCCTTTATAGAGAGGAGAGACTTATCGTAGCTCATATACGTTATCCTAATTATTTGGAGCATTAGTTATGTTTATCAGGAGATTTTTTTACTTTGTACAAAGATACATTCCTTCTTTTTTTATATCAATGCTTTTTCTTTCTATAGCATTGATATCGCTTCCTATAGGAGTTTTGTTGGCAATACCTATTAATTTCATTTTGTGTAAGATTAGTTTGGAGAAAAAAATAAAACTATCTTGACTTAACCTCAAGATAGTTTTTTTTAAAAAGTGGTCTCACCAAGAATCGAACTTGGATCAAAAGTTTAGGAAACTTCTATTCTATCCGTTGAACTATGAGACCCCTCAATTATGAGGTTGCAAAGATACGAAAAAAATAATGATTAACGATTAATGACCAATGGTTAATTTTTTTAGTTATTAGTTGTTAGAGGTTAGTTATTAGAGGTTAGTGTCTGACTACAGACTACTGCCTCTTGCCTACGGCCCTGCGGATTTCTCCTATCCAAAGCACTATGCTGGTGGCTGCAATGATGATCGCCCAATCTACTAATTTGAGAGGAGTAACACTGAACATCTCTCCCCCAAAAGAGGTGATGAAAATCTGGCCTAAGATAATGGCTACGGCTATCATCAAGAAGCCTTGGCACTTGCCTATGCTATGGAAAGCACTCTTTCCAGTACGGTAGGCCTTGGCATTGAACATATTCCAGAACTGCAACAGTACGAAAATGGAAAAGAACAACGAAAGTTCATAAGGAGATAGGCTTCCTTTGGGTGCTCCAAAATGGAAGAAATGACTGAAGTAATCCCCTAAAGAGAATTGTGCAAGGGTGGTAATATCTTCATTCTTAAAGTATTGGATAAATCCAAAGAGCAAGAGTACAAAGAATCCACCTACCCCAAAAATTCCTTTGGCCATAGGGCGACTAATTATATTTGCCTTGCGTGGACGTGGCTTGTCATGCATTACGCTATGGCTCGGTGGCAAGGAAGCCAAGGCCAAGGCAGCAAAAAGTATCCATGATAAGATTCACCCATAGCATTTGAGTGACGGTCAAGGGTGATTCTACCCCTAAGAAAGCCCCAATAAGCACGATGATACAAGCGGCTACGTTGATCGTCATCTGGAAGAGGATAAAGCGCTGAATGTTCAGGTAGAGCGAACGCCCCCACATGACCGCCTTTCCGATACTACTGAAGGAGTTGTCCAAGATGGTAATATCGCTGGCTTCTTTGGCTACGGAGGTACCATCACCCATGGAAAGGCCTACCTGAGCCGCTTTAAGCGCAGGGGCATCGTTGGTACCATCGCCTGTTACAGCTACTACTTCGCCCTTCTGCTGGAGCAGATTCACTAAACGAGCCTTATCGAGCGGACGTGCACGAGAAATTACCCTAAGGTCACCTACACGCTCCAAGAGGTCAGCATCGCTCATAGCGGCAAACTCAGCCCCAGTGATATGGTTACGGTCGGTACAGCTCTCGTCCCACAGACGTATCTGTCGGGCAATCTCCTTGGCGGTGCCAGGGGTGTCACCTGTTACAATCTTTACCTGAATACCTGCCTGCATACATTCCTCAATAGCCGCAGGTACATCAGGGCGGACAGGGTCAGAAATAGCAGTAATACCGATAAACTGTAGGTCTTTGACTACCAATTTGCCATTTTCAGAGATAATAGCTTTAGGATCGTCTATTTCCTTGTAAGCAAAACCAATGGTACGCATGGCTTGGTTTTTGGTATTGGAGTAGCTTCGCCTCAAAATCGGCTTGGGAGATAGCGGAATTTAGTTTTCCACCAGACTGACAGAAAGTCATCACAATCTCAGGCGCTCCTTTTACGTATAGGATATTCTTTTTCAAGTTAGGCGAATAGATGAGAGTCGCCATATATTTGCGTTCGGTGGAGAAAGTAAGTTGTTGTAATACTTCACTTTCCTCACGTATAGGTAGGTAATTGGTACCCTTTCCATAGAGCCAGAGTAGGAGTGCCCCCTCGGTAGGGTTGCCCAATACACTGGGTTTGTCTTTGTCGGAGAAGTCAAGGTAAGCAGTGGAGTTGACCGCCATAGACTCTGCAATGAGTCGGTCGGCTAAGGAACTATCTGCCAACTGGTTAAAGTATGTTTCGTAGATAGTCATTTGGTTTTGGGTAAGCGTACCCGTTTTTGTCGGTACAAATGACCGTGGTAGCCCCCATGGTCTCACAAGCATGCATCTTGCGTACGAGGTTGTTGGTAGCCATCATACTACGCATACTATAGGCCAAGCTTAGGGTGACACTCATAGGCAGCCCTTCAGGAACGGCTACCACTACCACTGTAATGGCAATCATTACTGTATTAAGCAGATAACCCCCGAAGGATACCCAGTCAAGATTGTCTAAGTTTTTGGGCAGGATCGGCAAAAATAAACAATCAATCGCCCGACAATCACAAGGGCAGCAATCCCATAGCTTACTTTGGTAATCAGGTCAGCCAGATTGTCTAACTGCTCATTGAGTGGTGTTTTTATAGAGTCATCTATCTGTACGCCTTCAAACACTTTGCCGTATTCAGTAGCATCACCCACTTTCTTTACTTCAAAGATACCATGTCCGTCGGCTACGGAAGTGCCTCGGCATACATAGTTGGTAGGGTAGGTAGCTTCCGCCTCGAAGTCCTCAGGGTTGGTACTCTTGTGTACGAGGGGTTCTCCTGTAAGGGTAGATTCGTTCAGGTGTAGGGATACCGCCTCAAGCAGCTCGCCGTCGGCAGGCACTTCCTCACCTGTCTCAATAATCACAATATCCCTTACGACAATATCCTTCTTTAGCACTTGGGTAATACGCTCATTGCGAATGACCTTGTAGTAAATATCGTCATTGACCTGATTGAGGATTTCAAATTGTTTGTTAGCTTTTTTTGCTCAAAGTAGAAAGCGACACCAGTGGCCAAGAGGATCGCAAAGAGGATACCCACAGGTTCCAAGAAAGCGTGGATGCCAGTATCATGTACCGTATATTCGTAGAAAGAAACGCCAAAAAGAAAAGACCAAAGCCACCAATAAGATGATGATGATAGGGTCGGTAAATTTCTCTAGGAACTGTTTCCAGAGCGGTTCGCCCTCCACAGCAGTGAAGGTGTTTTTCGCCATACTTTTGGCGACTTTCAACAACTTGGGCATCAGTAAGCCCCTTTGTAGTGATGTTTTTCAGACATATATAAATATCATTTACAAGGGCAAAAATACTATTTTTATCTGAATTAAGAGAGGTTTTGGGATTTATATTTTTCCCATGTTAAGAAGTTTTTGGCGGCAATAGGTAGAAAATCACTTTCCCTCAGACTCACTGCGAATGCCTTTTTTTCATCTATCTGGCAACACCATTTCACATAAGGATAGTACCCTGTTTTGTTTGCTGTTACATAGCCACTGGCAATGAGGTCATCACGGTTACCCTTGTCGTCTCCGTCGTCCGTATAGATATCTACTTTCAATCCTTCGTATAAGGGTATAGGCTCTCCACATACATTCTCTCGCTCGTCTTTTTGAGAAAAACAGTACTAAATCATGCGCCATTAGTTCGTTGAAATCTACAGAAAAAAGCAGGCGAGTGTCTGTCTTTTCCCATAAGTCCTTTACAAAGGTATAAGCTACTTCATTCTCAGGTTTTATCTGTTGGAGTGTAGTGGGCAGATACCAGCCACGACCGCCTATTTTTTTAGCTCGTCATAGTAGGCAAGGGGCTTAACCCGACAGCCATGGGTGAACCAGTGTAAAGGGTGCTTTTCATAATCCCGCAACAAGCGAGGCGTATCCTCTACAGCTACCAAGGCTACTACTTGTGCTCCATAGCGTACCAATACCAAATCCCCTACAAGGAGTTTGCCAAAGGTTTGTACTGCCTTTCCAGAGCAACCTATATAGCCTGTGGCGACGATATGGCGGGTGTCTTCGGCTGTCCAAGTAGTAGCCCCTGTGGGGTGTAGTTGCATATGCCAGAGATTCATAAGGTGGTTTTTTTGGGGCAAAGTTAGGGCTTTTTTTAGTAAATAAGCAATGCTCTATTTTTTTCCGTTACCTTTGCCGTGTTGTTTGCTACTAAATCGGTTAAATGCACTTCTATTTTAAAAAAATTTCTAACTTTTTCCATGGTTTTATTTGGTAAGTTTAAAAAAAGTGTTATTTTTGCATTTTAGAAAAATAGCTATATTTTTTTACCTAAGAAAAACAGACATATAGGATGATGAGATGCTCTTAGATATAAATTTTAATATCTCAAAGAGAGTTAATAGCTTACAAAAATGCGATAATTATTTGTAATAAGCAATAGATATCATAATTATGAAACTTATACATACACATTCTTCTTCAAAAAAATAAAAAAATTTATTACAAGATATTTGGAAACGTCATATTGATGTACAAGAAAAAAACTATTACAAAGGAGGTCAATTCCAATAAACATCATTCCAGAATCAGTTAGAATAGTTGATAAAAAAATTGAATATAACAGTTGATGAATATGACAAAACAGCAGAAATCCTTGATGAAATCAGTGAAAAAAATTCCATTTGCAGGAAAAATGAAATATGTATAGAAAAAAATCTTATTTTTTTAGTAGATACCAACACTAACATCACTGAGGAAGAAAAAGAAAAAGTTATCAGAAAAAGGCAGAAAAAAATGTTTTGTAAAAATTCTTACCCAATCCTATTATAGATGGCTATGTGAGAGAGAAGAAATCCCTATTGAAAAAAATAAAGCAGATTCTACAACAGATAAAGAAAAATTATTCTTTTGATAAGAATAATAGACTTCAGATTAGTTTAATAGATTTTTAAAAAAAGCTAAGAAAAATAATAGATCAACAAAAATATAGATGTTAGTTTTTCCTGAAAAAGGCAAATATTATCTTAAGAATATCCCCTAATCCAATATTTTACCTTCAAAAAAAGGTTTCCTAATATTAATTTCCAGCATCAAGTAGTAAAATATGAAAATCAAGATAAGACAAAAATCTCTTTATAAAAATAGAAGTATTTGATGGCTATTTTAAAGATAGTTTTTTTGAGTTTTTTTAGAGAAAGATATTGATATGTCTTTATACTCTTATGACCTCATTTTTTTATATTAATCCAGATGTAGTCTCAAGATATAATGTTAAAAAAAGCAAACATGAACTGCCTGAAATGGATATGGTAGATAATTCATTTACATTTCATACTATTTTTGAGAGATAATAAAGATAATGATAAAAATCAATCAAGAAAAATTATGATGAAGAAAAAAACATGATTTTAGAATGAAATACTATAGGTTGAAGAAATTCTTTGATTCTTATTTTGAAAAAAAGAATGTTTCTTTTTATAGCCAAATTTACATACAATTACAATAGATATAAATTTGACACGAAATTTTTTTATCAAAACATGAAAAAAATATCCAACAGATTTTTTTGGAATCAAGTATATACTTCTCTTGGAAGCGAAGGAAATATTAGTATTAGTGAAAAATCATCTACAATAGGAATAGACTTTAATTGGGAAAAAGAAAAATATAGATGATATACTAATGAAAAATCTCTCAAAAAATGCCCCTTTATTAATTATTCCTTTTATGGAGAAGAACATAAATGTAATATTGATTTTCAATTAGAAAAACACTTCATTGGATAAAATAGAAGACCTTTTAAGGAAGAACTTTCCATCTATTCACACTAAACGAGATAATAAAAATGGAGAGATTTACTTTTTATCAAGAATATACTACTTCTAAAAAGGGATATAAAATAAGACAGATTATAGAGGAGGAAATAAGTCTGTTATCAAACCAGTTTGATAGTGGGTTATATCCTATTTCTGAAGCGAAGGAAAAGTATTTTATTGAAGTAGATTCTCAGTTAAGAAAAAGAGGAACAAGAAACTGCAATAATGAATTTACGAGGAGTGGATTTCTATATTGAAAAAGAGTACATAGGCAAGTTACTTAAGATAAATTATCCTCAAATGATTTTTTTGATATTTCGGGAATAAATAGTGCATCAATAACATCTCTATTTGAAGATTTGAAAATAAATACAATACAGCCAAATTTAAAAAGGAGAAATAGAAAAAAATCAAGCGCCTTAAGATGTCTCTTGATAATATCTTGGAAGGAGAAAAATCTTCAAAATCCTAAACTAAGAGAATTTCTTTTTTTGATGTATCTAAGGCAGAAAAAAGACACCTTTCATTGATGAACATATAGATGAAGAAAGCAATGACTATAAAGAATTAGAGGAGCATCTTCTGAATAAAAAAAGATAAATGATTCACAAAAAAACAGGCCATTATTAAGGCATTGTTAGCTCAAGATTTAGCACTAATACAGGGACCTCCAGGTACAGGGAAATCTACTGCTATTGCAGAAATAATATGGCAACATATACGAAAGAATAGAAAAGAAAGAATATTGCTCACTTCTGAAACAAATTTGGCGGTTGATAATGCTATAGATAGAATTGTAAATAGTAGTCACAATCTTGTAAAAACCAATTCGAATTGGAGGAGAAGATAAGTTGGAAATGGAAGGAAGACAGTTTTCTATAGATGTGATGAAACGTTGGGTAGAATCAGGAATGCTGGAAATAGATGTAGAGGAAGAAATGAATATAGAAGAAATAGATGAAGATTTGAATAAAGAGATACCTCAAAAAAAGTAATATTACAAAATTGGATTGATAATGTGAGGAGACGTGTTGATAAAAATTGCTTTTAGGAGAGGAAGTTTTTGTGTTATGGGATAATATTTTGTTAAATCCACCCCAAGAAATTAGGAAGTTGTTTTATGATCAGTATGTAAGGAATTGTAATCTTATAGGAGCAACATGTAGTTCTATAGGGAAATTAAATAGTGAAAAATGGACGGGGTTTTATAGATATTATCAAGAAATATTTGGTGAAAATAGAGATATAGAATTTACAACAATAATCCAAGATGAGGCTAGTAAAAGCAACTCCAGCAGAACTATCTCTACCTTTGGTATATGGGAAGAAAAAAATATTGTGATAGGTGATCATCGTCAACTTCCTCCTTTGTTAGACAAAGAAGAATTTCTTAATTCTTTAGATTTTTCTTCAAAGACAAGCAATTGATAAAGAAGAAGAAAGAAAAAAATTGAAGATCTAAGAAAGTTTATTAAGAAAAAAATTTTGAAGAAATGGAGATGTCTCATTTTCAACGATTATTCGAAGGAATTGATGATAGTTTGAGAGGTTTGTTTAATCTTCAATATCGGATGCATCCTGATATAAATGATGTCATAAAAACAGTTTTTATATACAAGATGGAGGATTGGAATGTGGATTAATAACACCATGTGATTTAGGAGTAAATGATTCTAATATGGGAAATGCAGCTTCACGTTATCATGGTATCAATATACCTAATTTTTATTTCAGAAGATAATCATGTGATTTGGATAGATACTAATTCTCCAGAAATGTTAGAAGGTACATCAAGAGTTAATTATGGAGAGGTAGAGATTGTTAGAAAAAAATATTAACAAAATTTCAAAATTCAGATAGTTTTTAAAGTATATCAATCATTTTGGAGTAATATTGAAGATCAGCAAATAGGCATAATAAGTTTTTTTATGGAAAAACAAATAAAATTATTGAGAGAATTGCAAAAAAGAATATAATGATATTCCTATACGAGTAAGTACTGTTGATAGATTTCAAGGAATGGAGCGAAATATTATTATTGTTTCTATGGTACGTAGTAATTGTATTGCGACAGATAAAAGACAGAGGGCTGATATAGAACTTTATGGTGAATTAGGGTATCCTGAACAGAAAGATTTAGGGTTTGCCCAATCTCCCAATCGATTAAATGTAGCGCTTTCACGTGCTAAACGCTTACTTATTATTGTTGGTAATAGTCAGTTGTTTAGGCAAAAAGAAATCTATAATAATGTATATCAAACAATTTTTAGACAACCCTAATGGGAAAATTATAAAATATGATGCTTTATGAACTGGTCAGATGTAATAAAAGAAGGAATACTTATATATGCTTCGGAGGTAGATGATAGAAGTTTTCGAACATGGAGTGTGAGAGAAACTATTTGTGATATATTGTATTATGAGATCTCATCCTTTAGAGGTGATAGATAAAATAATCTGTACTATTCTTAAGAATAATGAGGGAGACTTTTCAGAAGAAAAAAATTAGCTACTATTTTAGGATTCAATATAGTAGATAATTTTGAGATGATACCCAAAAGATATGCGGATAATGCAGAAAAAGAAATATTTCTAAAAAAATCATTAATTCTGTTCTACAATGGGGATTAATAGAAAGAAGTATGGGATATATTTCTTAACAATATTAGGAGATAAGGTTTTACAAGATAATCAAAAAAATATAGATTTTTCTCTGCTAAAAAAAGAAAAATTATAGAAAATGAAGATATCAAACCAGTGGAAGTATCGCCTCTTTCTTTTCAACCTTATGGGAACATACTTGTGTAACGGACATTCAACAAATAGAATATTCAAATATTGATATTTCTCAAATATTTAGTAACGAAAAAGACAGAACTTATAAAAAGACTTAATCTTCAATCAGATAGGGAATATTTGATATATAGTGCTAAGAAAAAGTGAAAAATATTATAGTTTTAGTAGTTGTCAAGTAGATATTAGAATTTATCAACAAGGAGAGAAATATTTTCCTATAGTTTTTACAATAATAAAATTTGTGATCAGGCGACAGATTTGTTAAATTCATCAGAGAATTTTTAAAGTAAAAAGAAAGGAAAAATAGAATGGGGATTATATTTAAAGTTAATTAAAGATGAGACATCAATTTTTAAATTATAAGGCAATTATTCCCTTTGATGATGTGTTAGATTTGGACTATCTGATAAAGGACAATCGTTTGGTATGGAATGATATAAAAACTATTCCATTTTATAGCAGAACGATCAGATGGAAACCAATGGTCTAATATATCAGAGTATTGCCCAATAGATATATTAAAGCAATATTTTGAAAGATATTATGAAAAAAATTAGATTGGTTTTCCATATCTTCAAGAATAAATGAAGAATTTCTAATAAAAGAAGCCTTATCCTTTCCTTGGGATTTTGATATTATATGTAAAAGAGAAGATATAAGTTCTGATTGTATAAAAACAATTACTTTTAATTTCAGGATTAAAAAGAACAAGAATGGGATTGGGAAAGGATAATGCCAATGTTGGATGTTGATTTTATTAAAGAAAAACATAGAAAAACATAGATTTTGATCTATATGAAATAACTCAAAATAGGGCTGAAGACTTTAAGCCTATCATTATAAAAATATCCTGATAAAAAAATGGGATTGGGAATATATTTCTTCTGAATATGAGCTTGATTATATATTATCCAACTTGATTGTATTAAAAAGATTATTTGAAAATTAAGAAAAATTCTTCATAGAGCTTTCTCCTCTACTGATTATGTGGAATATTTTACAAAAATCTACAGAATTAAAACAAATTATTATAGAAGAAAAAAAGAAATCTTATCAGATTATTCTCCCAATCTATCAGAATATATATGGAAAGAAGAACTTATTGATTTATTACAAGAGACAGGATATTTGCAATGGGAGAGTACTGCTTATACTTTTTGGGTTTGAATGTAATGAATATGTAGAATGGAATCATGATTATTTTTAAACGATATTATAAGAATGTCCGAACAGAAAAAAGGATATACTTTTTGTTTCTTCTAAAAATAGAGGAAACTAAAATTATTACTGATTATCCTGATTTTAAATGGGATTGGAAGGAAATAGTCAATAATCAAGCTATATCAAAGGATAAAGACTTTATTCTCAAGATTGTAAATGATAAAAAAATCTACCAATATTATTAGAAACAATTGAGGAGGATGAAATCATAAAGATACTTTTTTTGAGGAGAAAGATTTATTAGAGTTTTTTTAGAAGCTAAACCTGAATTTTTGGAAAGAAGTAACAAGAAAGATACCTATAGATTTCTGTAGAAAACATATTGATTATCAGTGGGATTGGATAGAATTAACCAAACGTGTTATTTCATCTATTAAAATTGAGAAAATAGGAGATCCTAAATGGGTTAATAAGTGGGATTGGGAATATCTTACTAAAAAACATAGATGAAGAAATACTATATGATAATTTTAGATCTCTATACAGATTATTGGGATTGGGAGTATTTGTCGGGTTCTTTAGATAAAGAGTTTATATTTGAGGTTTTAGAGGAGTATAACGACAAATGGAAATGGGATGTGTTGTTACAAAGATTAGATAAATCAGATTTATTATTCTCTACTCATATAGTACAGGTAGCTACTTGTATATCAGTATTAGATAAAGAACTAAAGCTTACCTTATGGGAGATAATTACCCATAAGTTTAATTATGATGAACTACATAAACTCATTTTTGACAAGTAATAATGTAGGGATACAAGAAGTATTTTTTTATGGGATTATACTTATTTCTATGACTTACCAGATTTTGATGCAAAACAATATTTAGAACAATATTCAGATATTATTGAATGGGATATTCTATCTTCCTCAAAAAAATTAAATGAGGCTCTTAAATGGGATAAAAAAATGTTGGGCTATGATATTTGGTTGAAAAAAATACTATAAGAATATTGAAAAAAACAAGGAATATCATTGGAATTTTTAAGTTATTGTCTAAATTGGATAGCATTAATTTTAATAATGTTATTCTTAAGATTGAAACAAAAAAATTGGGATTGGGATTATCTATCAGAATATAGTAGTTGTTTTAAAAAGGAGAATATTTTAAAAAAATAATTTCAATAAATTTTTCTAAATACATAAACTTTACTGTTTTTTTCAAGGAGAACAGATACAGGTATAACAGCAGACTTAATCTTGAAATATAAAGATAGAGAATGGGATTGGGATTATCTTTCAGAATACAGTAACTGTTTTTAAATTGGAAGGATTCTTTAAGGATAATTTTGATGAATTTACTAGATATATAAACTTCACTGTTTTTCTCAAGGAGAATAGACACAAATATAACAGCGGGCTTAATCTTAAAAATATAAAAAAATAAAGAATGGGACTGGAAAGTTCTTTCAGATAATAAAAAAAGGTAGAGATTAGTAATGAATTATTAATAGAATTATCAACAAAAAGATTGGGATTGGGGAGCTTTGTCTAATAGAGAAGAACTTGTCTTTTTCTGAAAAATTTTATAGAACAATTGATTGATAAACCTTTTGATTGGTTTGTTGTTTCTTCTCAAAAGACTTTTACACCAAGTAAAAAAATCCTTTCAAGACTTGATAAAGAAAAAAATAAATTGGGAAGCTGTATCTCAAAAATGAGGAAATAGATATGGAAATTTTTTTCTACATATCCAAAAATATTTAGATTGGAAACTTGTTACAAGAAATAAATCTTTGATATTTTCAGATATAGATTTATTATCAAAAATACAAAAATTATTTAGATTGGGATTTTATTTCTCAATCTGAAAAAAATTTATTATCTCACAAGATTCTCTGATGAAATTTGGGGATAAACTACAATGGACAAAAAAATAAATAAACGAGATGATTTCATAATAAAAGAAGAATATTTAGAACCTTTTAAAAGATGTAATAGATTGGCGAAAAGTATCCCAGTCCATGGAAATACAATTTACAGAAGCATTAATCAAAAAAATTTAGTGATTATTGGGATTGGAAAAAAATTATCTGATAATCCTCAAATAATTAGTAAGTTAAGTGATTTTCTTAAATCTTATCAGTCTCAGATTAATCTCAGTAAAAATTCTTAAAAAGAATTGGAAGCTAATGGAGAAACTTCTTATATTTATCACTTTACGCATTTATTTAATGCAGTTAATATTATAAAAAAATAGAAAAAAATATTGAGTAGGAATAAGGTTGAAGGTTTTTGCAGATGCTGCAGGAAGTAATGTGCATAGACGAGATACAGCTCATAAATATGCTCGTTTTTATTTTCGTCCTCAGACTCCTACACAGTTTTATAATGAATGTTTAGGTATGGATTATACTATGGGAAAAATATTATAATAGGGCTTTAGGATTAAATCTCCCTAAATGTCCAATGCCTGTGTTTTTTTAAATTTAATCTGAATGAAGTGATAATGAAAATGTCTGATAAATGCTATTATAGTACAGGTAATATGCAAACAGATGAAGCTATAGTGAAAAAAAGTAGGAGAAAGTCCTTGTCTATTAAATACAAACTATCTTTATTCTGATATTTCTGTTGGTATTGAATATTATAAAAAAATATTCACAGCAAGAATTTCTTGTGGAGGAGGAGTTTGATTTTTCAACATTGGATTCTTTTGAAATAATTTGTTATAATAAAGTACAAGCAGAATTATTAAAGTCACAGTTAGTAGGAGATCCTATATGTGAGAAAAATAAGAAAAGAGGAGACTATAGATCGTATTTTTTTCATAGAAAAAAATAGAAAGATAGAGATATTTGTTAGTGAAAAAGATTCAATATTGTCATTTTTTTCCGAATACCAAAATGAGGCTTATTTGTCAATTAGAGGAGAAGGAGTAAAGGAAATACAAATTTTGTCCCCTAAAAATGTAATAAAAACAAACAGAAGAAGAGATAAGGGTTTATCCATTGGTCAAATTTGTAAAAAGAAGAAAAAAATCTATAGAAGTTTATTTTTGTAGATCTTACAACAGAAAAAAAGAGAATGGCTAATATAAAAAAATTAAATTATGACACCGCGAGAAAGAATATCGGTATTATGTAAGAAAGCTCCTGAATTATTAATGTTCTATAAAGCAAGGGTAAGACATTATACTGTTGAAACACATACAATTAATGTATTAAATCAGTTTGAAAGATATTTTTTTCTTCTCATTTTGATGAGATGAATATTGAAGATTTTTAGATTGTTATTATTACTTCATGATATAGGAAAAATCAGTTGCTTATAAAAAGGGAATAAAGAGAATCAATATATAGAGACAATTAGTATCATATCAGAAAAATAAGAAGAGGCTCAACATATCAGATTATACTTTCTCTATTCAAAAACTATATTAGAGAATGACAGTCTTGGTATGTATATGCAAGGGAAAAATGTCTCTTGAGGCAATTTATGATGATGTAGTCCAAAGAGCTAAGAAAATTAAAAATAAAAAAATAGATGAGTTGTTTTTATCTGTTATCTGTTTTATTATCAATGTGATGTTGCTAGTTATACAGAGGATGCAGGAGGAATAAAATATTTAGAATATTTATTTGACTACAACGAAAAACCTTAAAATATATAACACAAAGACAAAGCTATTACAATTTTCTATCAATTACCAAAACAGGTATAATAATCTATATAATAAAAATAAAAAGAAAAGGGTAGATACAAAAAGCCACTTCAAATATCAAGATAATCAAAGGAAATATCTTTAATTCAAGATTAGATGTTATTGTTAATACAGTAAATTGTGTAGGGGTAATGGGGAAAAGGAATAGCGCTTGTGTTTAAAATTACGTTATCCTAAGATGTTTGATTTGTATAAAGAATATTGTCTGAGTCATCTGATAGGAATAGGGAAATTATGGTTATATAAGGGAGAAGAAGGAGTTCCTTGGGTCTTGAATTTTCCGACAAAAATTTCATTGGAAATATCCTAGTAAAATGGAATATATAGAAAAAAAGGATTACAGAAGTTTGTAGAGACATACAAAGAAAAAGAAAATAATGTCTATAGCTTTTTCCTCTTTTTAGGAACTAATAATGGAGGATTAGATAAACAAGAAGTTTTATCCCTGATGTGTACTTATTTAAGAAAAATGTGATATACCAATTGAAATTTATGAATATGACGCTTCAGCCCCTGACGATTTATTTGAAAAAAATTCAAAGAAAAATTGGAATAAAAATTCCTGATAATAACAAAAAGATATTTTAACAGATGTAAATACAAAAGGAAGGATTACTCAAAAGCAAATAGATATAATAAACCAAGCTGTTAGCTCTGATTCTGTAAAAATCTATGATTACTTTAATAGAATCTGATGGCATTGGGATAAAAACAATGGAAAAATGTTTTAATCTTGTAATGGGGTTGTCTTCGAGATGATGAAAGGAGGTATTTGTATTAAATGGAAGCAATGATTTTATGAAACCCTCCACTTGACCAGCATCTCCTTCACCTCCTGCGTAATCCTCCTGCTTTCGCGGGCTTTTTGGATGGTTTTTGTTTTGTACAAAGGGGAGAGCGTTTGGCTCTGGATAAGGGGCAGGGTCGCTTCGTACTGCTTGGCCAAGGCAGTGGCCAAATACCAAGCAATCATCATATTGACATAATATTCGTCCGACTGGATATTGGCTACAAGGGAGAGCATTTCACTCTCAAAGTAGTCGTCTAAATAATTGGACAACAGCAGCCCTATGCCATAGCGAATGGTGTAGGGCTGTGGGCTTTTGAGCCACTGGAGGATATGGGTATAGGTCTCTTTGGGGTACTTTAGAAAAAGCTTAGGAGAAAAGGTATCACACACCGCCCAATTGTCTATATAGGGTAGGAAGGCTTCGGTATAGGTGATGGCCTGGTCAAAGGCTTTGACTTGTTCTATAAGAAAGCCATGTAATAGGTTTTTCCTCATGGTAATAGTGGGGAAGTGAGTTGAGGAACAGCGCTACGGCTTCTGGCTGTTGCTTAGCGAGGTTCTTGGCCTCTTTGCGTAGTGCAGGCAGGCGTACCCCGATGATACGCTCACGGGAGAGGGTAGGGATGAGCTTATGGGTAAAAATCGCCATAGGGGACATCTTGCAAGGCAAATAGCAAGGAGGTAAAGGAGCTGTCTTGTGGCATGAAAGGACGGTTTGTTAGAGAAGACAAAGGTACAAAAAAATAACAGTTTTTTTCGTCGTAATTCTCTATTAATTTCGTACATTTGCCCTTTGATCAGTAGCCAGTAGTCAGAGGTCAGTAGTCAGCCCACAGTCATTAACAATAAAGAAATGCCGCTAACCGAACAAGAATTACATAATTTAGCGATGAATATCGTAGGGGAGGCCTTGCAGCAGCTAGGGTTGGGAGTTTCTGTTGGTCAATAGTGATCGCAAGAAGAACCCACAATTTGTCTGTATAGACCCCAAGGGACAGAAGAGTTTTATCATCGTACGCCCTATTTTGCAGGGGGACGATCCCGATGTGTATGACGTTGCTTTTATGGAGAAAGTACGCTGCAAGGCAGCGGAGCATAAGGCAGACACCTATTGGGCTGGGGGTAGGACTCTATGATGTGGAGAACCCTTTGGCTCCATTGGAGCAGGGCAAGTCCTACCAAGTTGATTTTAGAGGATTATTAAAGATTGAATAAATGAAATACCTATACATCTTATGTGCAGCGGTTCTAGCCGTTGCTTGTCAGCAAGTATCCAAGGAAAACGTCTATTATATAAGGGGAGAGGCACAAGGCACTACCTATGGGATTACCTATATTGCTCACCAACCAGTGGAGAAAACGGCTGTGGATTCTATACTGCGGGTGATAGACCTATCCATGTCTACCTATATAGATAACTCCTTGATTAGTAAGATTAACAAAAGGCGAACGCCTGCCTATAGATCCTCATTTTTGAGAAAGTTATTTCAGCTTCTTTTGACATATATTGGCAGAGTAAAGGAGCCTTTGACCCCTCTATCGGACAACTGATCAACGCTTGGGGCTTTGGCAAAAAGGAAAACCATACCCTCCTACCCAAAAAGCAAATAGATAGTTTGCTTGCCCTAACGGGTATGGACAAGGTACATATCAATGACACCCCCAAAGGTATTTTTATAAGAAAGGATAATCCTAATATACAGTTGAACTTCAATGCGATAGCACAGGGGTATACCTCCGATGTGATTGCCGATTATTTCCTTTCCAAGCAGATCACCAACTTTATTGTAGAGGTAGGGGGCGAGCTAGTTATTCATGGGCGAAACACCCTCAAGGGCAAGTCTTGGACGATAGGCATAGACAATCCCTTGCAAAAGCCTGATGAAGATAGGGAGATCGTCGCCACGGTGGAGCTGACCGATTGTGGGTTGGCTACTTCGGGTAATTATCGCAAGCTCTGGACGGATTCCCTAACAGGGGCAGAAATATGTACATACTATCAATCCTAAGACAGGTCGTCCACAACCTAGTAACCTATTGAGTGCCACAGTTGTAGCCCCTTCTGCTATGCTGGCCGATGGCTATGCGACCACTCTTATGGCCTTAGGCGGGGTTGAGCCAGCTAAGGCATTTCTTAAAAGCTCATAAGGAGCTTAGGGCGGTATTGCTCTACTCCGATGAGGCGCATAAGGGACAGATACAAAAGTATGTAACAGAGAACTTTAAGGTAGAGTTTGAAGAGTAGGCATCTGCATATTAATTTTTTTAACTTTTACCTTGTTTATTCCATTTTTTTATTATTATCTTTGCCCAGTGATAAATACTAATTTTTTTATGAGGAAAAATATTAAGCATTATTGCCTTATTTGTAGCTGCGGTGGCTATGGGGCAAGTCAAAAAGCTCTATCTGCAAGCTAGCAATCTCCAGTGGGAGGCTAAAAAAAGTAGTAGGAGCAGGTCATAAGGGTACTCTTACCTTTAGTTCAGGGAATTTACCTATAAGAACAACGAACTCGTTGGAGGCTCTTTTGTGGTGGATATGAACACCTTAACTGTTACCGATGAGGACATGGACGCTAAAGGAAAAAGCAAAATTGGAAGGACACCTTAAGTCCGATGATTTCTTTTTGCGGTTAAGAAATTTCCTACTGCTACCTTGAAGCTAAAGACAGTTACCAAGACCCAAGCAGGCTATAAGGCAGAAGGGATCTTACCATCAAGGGAATCACCAAGCCTGTAACCGTGGAACTACTTTAGAACAGCTGCGGAGGGCTTTGCCTCCACGGTGGTAATCAACCGTACGCAGTATGACATCAAGTATGGTTCAGGTAGCTTTTTTTCTCCAACTTAGGAGATAAGGCCATTGAGGACAATTTCACGATTCATACCTTTGTGATGCCTACCTTCTAATCTGTGTTTGTGATTTTTTTGTGTTTTTGTTAGAGAGACCTTTGGTGAAGCCTTTTTGCCAAAGGTTTTTTTATAAAAAGAATATACTGAGATGAAAAATTATTTCTATTAGATGCTTATGCCTTGATATTCAGGGGCTATTATGCTTTTATCAAGAACCCTCGTATCAACTCCAAGGGGATGAATACCTCGGCCATAGTGGGGTTTATGAACTCACTATTGGAGGTTATTCGCAAGGAGCAACCTCACCTCTTGGCGGTATGCTTTGATAAGGGCGGTAGTCAGCAGCGTTCGGCCATCTATCCCGAATACAAGGCCAACCGAGATGAGACGCCTGAGGCGATTCGCTTGGCCATTCCCTATATACATCAGATTCTGGAAGCTATGCGGATTCCTATCATAGAAAAAAAGAAGGTTATGAGGCGGATGATATTATAGGGACCCTTTCCAAACAGGCTGAAAAAAACAGGGCTATACCGTGTATATGGTAACTCCAGATAAGGACTATAGCCAGCTGGTCTCTCCTCATATTTTTATGTATAAGCCTGCCCGTGGAGGCAATGAGGTAGAGATATGGGGGGTGGAAGAGGTCAAGGAGAATTTTCAAGTAGAATACCCTGAGCAGGTGATAGACCTCTTGGGGATGATGGGTGATGCAGTGGATAATATCCCTGGCCTACCAGGGTAGGAGAGAAGACAGCCCAAAAAGCTCCTTAAGGAATTTGGCTCTTTAGAAAACCTCTTGGCCAATACCGATAAGCTCAAGGGTAAGCTCCGAGAGAATATAGAGGCGAATAAGGAAAAAAAGGGTTGCTTTCCAAAACCCTTGCACGTATTCTCTTGGATGTGCCTGTTACCTTTGACGAAAAGGATTTTGAACTCTCTGCGCCTCAGATGGATAAGATCAAGCCTATCTTTGAGGAATTGGAGTTCCGTACTATGCTCGCTACCTTACAAAAGGCCTTCGGAGTGGCACCTGCTGCCCAACCTGATTTGTTTTTCTTTGGCGGGACTTTCCTCGCCTGTGGCTACCCAGCCCATGTTTGCCGAGGCAGTACCCACTCAAAAAGCTCAAAAACGATCAAGGAAGTACCGCACCAATACCAATTACTCACCACTCAGGCGGAGGTAGAAGCTTTGCTACCTGAGCTTTTTGTTACAAAAAGAGGTATGTTTTGATACAGAAACGACCTCTTTAAACGAGTTGGAAGCGAAAAATTGTTGGTTTAGCGCTTTCATGGGAGGTGCATAAGGGCTATTATATCCTCTTTCCAGAAGATTTTGACTTAGCAAGGCAATGGCTTTCGGTGCTAAAAACCCTTTTTTTGAATCCACAACGATTCTCAAGATAGGGCAAAACCTTAAGTATGACCTGAAAGTATTGACCAATTACGGAATTGAAGTTCGTGGGCAGCTCTTTGATACCATGATTGCCCACTATCTGCTCAATCCAGATATGCGTCATAACATGGATCTGCTCTCGGAGGCTTATCTGGGATATACTCCTATTGCCATAGATACCCCTCATTGGCAAAAAGGGAAGGGACAGCTGACCATGCGTGCCGTACCCGCTGAATTGCAAAAAGAATACGCGGTAGAGGATACCGATGTTACCCTCCAGCTCAAGCATACCTTCCTTCCGCTATTGGAAAAAGACCAGATGGTCAAGCTCTTTACCGAGGTAGAAGCACCCTTGGTGAAAGTGTTGGCACAAATGGAGTATGAGGGGATTCGCTTGGATACCCATTTCTTGGGGAACTCTCCAAAGAAATCAATACCGATCTGATAGCACCACAGACAACCATCTTTGACCAAGCAGGGGAATCCTTTTAACCTCTCTTCACCTAAGCAGTTGGGGATATACTCTTTGAAAAACTGAAATTGCTCTCCAAGCCTAAGAAGACCAAGACAGGACAATATGCGACCTCCGAGGAGGTACTCTCTCAGTTGGCCTCTGAGCACCCTATTGTAGCCAATGTATTGGAATTTAGAGCCTTACAGAAGCTCCAAAGCACTTATATAGAAGCCCTTCCTCGTGAGGTAAACTCGCGTACAGGGCGGGTACATACGACTTTTATGCAGGCGGTAACAGCCACAGGTAGGCTCAGCAGTAACCAACCCAATTTGCAGAATATCCCTATTCGTACCCCGCGAGGCAGCCAGATTCGCAAGGCTTTCGTTCCTCGCAATGAGGACTATACCCTGCTCTCAGCCGACTATTCTCAGATAGAATTGCGTATCATCGCTGCCCTGAGTGAGGAAGACCACATGATAGAGGCGTTCCTTCAGGGACAAGATATCCATCGCTCCACGGCAGCGAAGGTTTTCGCAGTGCCCATAGAAGAGGTTACCAAGGAGCAGCGTAGCCACGCTAAAAACAGTCAACTTTGGGATTATCTATGGGGTATCGGCCATTGGACTGAGCCAACAAACCTCTCTTACTCGTAGCCAAAGCAAGGAGCTTATTGATACCTATTACCAAACTTACCCCAAGCTCAAGGGATATATAGAAAAACAGATAGCTTTTGCTCGTGAGCATGGTTATGTAGAGACTATCTTAGGGCGTCGTCGCTACTTGCCCGATGTGTATTCGCGCAATCAGGTAGTCAGAGGTGCTGCCGAACGCAATGCGGTAAATGCTCCTATACAAGGAAGTGCTGCTGATATTATCAAAATAGCCATGGTGCGTATAGCTCAGCGCCTTGAGAGGGAACACTTGTCTACCCGTATGCTCCTACAAGTACATGACGAATTGCTTTTTGATGTACCTAAACCCGAATTAGAAGTGGTAACTCCGCTTATCCGTGAAGAAATGCAGCAGGCTTTACAAGCTTTCCGTTCCTCTTATCGTGGAGATAGGAACAGGAAACAATTGGTTAGAAGCACACTAAATAATGAATAATGACTAATGACTAACGACTAATGATGAACAAAATTAAGGAAAGCGATATATTTTCAGAAGAGGAACTTAAGTTAATTGCAGCATCAAAAAGAAGAAGTAAGACAAGGGAAGCTGAAAAAGTAGTAAAGAAGTACATAAAAAAAGCTAGAGAAATATTGAAGAAATACAAATAATATGAACACCTTTCAAGAAAACCTTACAATACTACAAAAACCTATTGCGACAAAGTGCAGGAAAGCTTGTTCATTATGGCAATGAAACCTATCGCTTTACCCAACAAGCAAAAGTTACCGAGGAAGAACTTGCCAGCTTTGAGCAGCAATATAACGTTCGCCTACCTGAGGACTTCAAAAACTTTCCTCCTTACCTTGGGAGCTTGTACCCTTTTTGAGGACGAAAGGGGTTTTTTTCCCATCAGTTCTATGCACCAGAACAATGGGAGAGCTATGCTAAAGAGGTCTTTGAAGGGACAGGTGTCTATTTATCCCTCATATCCTTTTTAGTCTGCTATCCCAATGTAGGTCATCAGGCAGGATTTGTATTGGGCGAAGAAGATCAGTTTGGTATTTTTTTATTCTGATGTTCCTCCTGAGGAGTGGGAAGAGGATACAGAGCTTATGCCTTTCTCTCAGTGGCTTGAAGAAGAAATGGAAATTTGTAAGGGATGATGAAAAAAATATAAAAGTTTTAAAAATACCTCGGTTATAGCATAGCAGGTTTTGTTGCTTTTCTGTTGCTTTATTTGCTTTCGGCAGCGGTACTCTCTCGTATTGCCGTCAATACGGAAGAAGTCTCGCAGAGGGAAGAGACCATTTGGCTGTTGTCCAATGGAGCACATACCGATATTGTGATGCCTGTAAAGAATGCTTTGTTTGATTGGCAAACAATTGTCAGTGAGCAAGATACACGAGGGAAAAGGCCAAAGTCGCTATATCGCTTTAGGCTGGGGTTGTAGGAAATTCTACTTGGAAACACCCACTTGGGCAGACCTGAAACTGACTACTGCCTTTCAGGCGGTTACAGGGCAAGGAGGTACCCTGATGCATGCTACTTTTTACAATGAGATTCCTACCGATGAGCAATCAGTATCGCTCTCGCTTAGTGCCGCCCAGTATAGGCAGTTGGTGACCCATATTGCACAAACCTTTGTGTTACAAGAGGGTAGGGGCGTGCTGGTGCCTACCGATGCGGTCTATGGTGACACCGATGCCTTTTATGAGGCCAAGGGACACTATCAGCTGTTTTTTTCACCTGTAATACTTGGACAAATAAGATGCTCAAAAAAACAGCGGAATACGTGCTTGTGTATGGACACCTTTTTGCCTCTGGAGTGATGCGAAATTATCAAGGAAAAAAATTAACACATTAATCATTAATCATTAATCATTAATTTCGTATTTTTTTGCTCCTTGGTTTTTTTATAGTCTTTATTCCTGTGAATTCGTCTTATTTCAAGCAATCTTTTTATATCTTAGCCTTGGCGACCCTTATATTTGTAGGGTTAAAGCCGTATTTGCCTACACGTATTTTCCCAGAAGGGACTTCCTCTACTCATATAGTAGTGGATAGCCTGATGCTGGAGGCACTCGCAGGTAAGGATATAGACGAGGTTTTGGACAATAAGCCTCATGATAGCCTTGTTACCAAGAAGGTAGATACACTTTCTCCACAAGTAGCGGATCAACTCACCCCTTTCTTTGAGAAACTACAACACTTAGAACGTACTGAGGGAAGGACATATACGTATTGGCTATTTTTGGGGACTCCATGACCGATGGAGACTTTATCGTACAGGACTTACGAGCTCTTTTCCAAATGAATTTCGGAGGAAATGGTATCGGCTTCTTGCCTATTACTTCAGAGTCGGCTGCCTCCAGAGGGAGTGTGCGACATACCTATTCAGGTAACTGGAAACGAGAATCTTATGTAAATGTAAAGCATCCTACCCGTCCTTTTTGGGGGTAGCAGGGCAAGTCTTCTTTGTCAAGGGATCTCCCGCCTGGGTAGAATACTATGCTTCCCAGCAAGCGCATATCTCTCAACTATATACCCCTACCTTGTTTTATGGAAAGTCAGCTAATCATGATGCTTATGTAGAAATACGTTACCCAGGGGACACAACACGTGTGGTAAAGCCGCTGACAACAGATAAATTGCTCAATACGATTACTCTAGCCGAGGGTAATGTAAAGGGGGTACGTATCAATTTCTTTAAGGCGGATTCTATTCCCATCTATGGCGTCAACTCTGCGGATTTCAGTGGGGTACATGTGGATAACTTCTCCAGTAGGGGAAATTCGGGTTTGCCTCTTTCGTTGTTTAACACGGTACTGATGCGGGACTTTGATACAGCCTTAGGTACTTATGACCTTATTGTACTACACTTTGGGGCTAATGTACTCAACTATGGTTCCTTAGATTACAGTTGGTATCAGAAGGAATGGCCAAGGTAGTGGAACAGTTGCGTACCTGCTTTCCCAAGGCCTCTTTTTCTGATTATCTCCACAGCCGATAAGTCCTCTAAGTATGGCACCGAGATGAAAAACAGATACAGCAGTGGTGCCGCTTTCCTTAGCACAACAGGCCTATGCGGCAGATACTCAGGCAGGTTTTATCAATCTCTATGAGCTAATGGGAGGGAAGGCTCCATGCTCAAATGGGTAAAGGCTAACCCTCCTTTGGCAGGAAAGGACTATACTCACTTTAATGCACGAGGAACCAAAAAGGTCGCCCAACTCCTCTACCGAGAGCTGATGAAGCGCTACTTAGGTTACAAGAATCCTAAAAGCCACTCCAGAGGAGTTAGAACAACAAATAGAAAGTTCCAAGGATAGCCTCTTACATAGAAATACTATTATGGACTTTTATAATGACAAATGACAAATGTCATTAACAATTAACAATTGATAATTAACAATTAATTAATGACTTCATCAGGAAAGATAGAACTGATGGCTCCTGCGGGAGCTTTTGAATCCTTACAAGCAGCCTTGGACAATGGGGCTGATTCAGTATATTTTGGAGTAGAGCAGCTCAATATGAGAGCACGCTCCAGTATCAACTTTACTTTGGACGACTTACAGGAAATCTCCCATCGTTGTAAGCAAAAGAATGTACGTACTTATCTGACACTCAATACGATCATCTATGATCATGACCTTTCTATTATCAAAACCTTATTGGATAAGGCAAAAGAAGCCGACATTACTGCGGTGATTGCCATGGATCAGGCTGTGATCGCCTATGCTCGACAAATAGGGATGGAGGTGCATATCTCTACACAGATTAATATAACGAATATAGAAACGGTCAAGTTTTACGCACTTTTTGCTGATACTATGGTCATGAGCCGAGAACTCTCTCTCCGTCAGATTAAGAAAATCTGCGAACAGGTAGAGCGAGACCAAGTCAAAGGCCCATCGGGCAACTTGGTTGAGATAGAGATCTTTGGCCATGGGGCACTCTGTATGGCGGTCTCAGGTAAGTGCTACCTAAGCCTGCACTCGCATAATTCCTCGGCTAATAGAGGGGCTTGCAAGCAGAACTGTCGTAAAAAATACACTGTTATAGACCAAGAAAGTGGCTTTGAGATAGAGTTGGACAACGAATATATGATGTCCCCCAAAGATCTCTGCACCTTGGACTTCCTAGACCAAGTGATAGATACAGGGGCTAAGGTGCTCAAAATAGAAGGCCGCGGACGTGCCCTGAATATGTAGCTACCGTGATTCGCACCTATAGAGAAGCGATAGATGCCTATTATGCAGGTACTTATACTAAAGAGAAAGTAGCGGTATGGATGGAGGCTTTGGCTACTGTCTATAACCGAGGCTTCTGGGGGGCTATTACCTTGGCCAGAAATTAGGAGAATGGAGCGGAGCACCAGGATCCCAAGCCACCCAGAAAAAAAGGTATATATAGGTAAGGCGATGCACTTTTTCCGAAGACCAGTATTTCGAGTTTAAGATTGAGGCCTTCGATATCAAGCGAGGAGACAAACTCCTTATCACAGGCCCTACCACAGGCGTACAAGAACTGGTCTTGGAGGATATGTATGTAAATGATGTGCTAGCCGATAATGCTAAAAAGGGTGATTCCTGCACCTTCTTTACCGATTTCCGTACCCGTCCTTCGGATAAGTTGTATAAGATTGTAAAAAGCATAGTAGGCGCGAATGGCTTATAGAGAAGCGCCACCCACATAGAACATTAATCATTTTTTTATATGAAGAGATTTTTTTAAAAAGTAGCCCTGTTTTTTTCAGTGTGATTGTACTTCACGCACAGCAGGGGGGATGTGGATTCCTTCGCTTTTGGAAGGAATGAATGCCAAGGAGATGAAGACCTTGGGCATGAAGATGTCGGTTACAGACATCTATAGCGTGAATAAGTCAAGTCTTAAGGATGCGGCACCTCACTTCAATGGAGGGTGCTCTTCGGAGATCATCTCCGATCGTGGCCTACTGCTGACCAATCACCACTGTGGGTATGGGCAGATTCAGGCACATTCTACCCTCCAAAACGACTATTTGGAACATGGTTTTTGGGCAAAGAACCTCTCTGAGGAGCTGCCTAACAAGGACCTTAAAGTAACCTTTATTGTTCGTATAGAAGATGTTACCCAGCAAGTACTCAAGGGAACAGAGCAACTCAATGAAGCAGAGAAAGCCCAGCGTATAGAACAGAATATCGCTCAGGTGATTAAGGATGCCCCCAAAGAGGCTTGGCAAGAGGGGAGTGTAAAGGCTTTCTATTATGGAAATCAATATATTCTCTTTATCACAGAGACCTTCAAGGATGTTCGCTTGGTAGGGGCACCCCTTCTTCTATTGGTAAGTTTGGTTCAGATACCGATAACTGGGTGTGGCCACGCCATACAGGGATTTCTCTCTCTTCCGTGTCTATGCCGATAAGAACAACCACCCTGCGGAGTACTCTTTAGACAATGTACCTTATAGACCTAAGCACTTTTTCCCTGTTTCACTTAAGGGTGTGAAGGAGGGTGATTTCGTGATGGTCTTCGGCTATCCTGGTACTACTCAAGAGTATTTGCCAGCGGTAGCTGTGGAGCAGATCCAAAATGTGATCAACCCAGCCAGAATAGGCATTCGTGATGTAGCTCTAAAGGTACAAGATGAATATATGCGTAAGGATCAGGCAATTAAGATTAAATACGCAGCCAAGTTCGCCCGCGTGGCCAACTATTGGAAAAAAATGGATAGGGGAGACTAAGGGACTAAAGAAGTCTGATGCCGTAGCTCTCAGAAAACAACAAGAGGAGAAATTTACCCAAATGTTGCAAAAAGGCAAACAAACAAGCTCAGTATGGACAGCTGCTCCCTCAGTTTGCCACCCTTTACAAGGAGATAGAACCCTACAACTTGGCCTATAACCTCTATAGCGAGTTGATGTTCCGCAATGTAGATCTACTTTCCAATGCCTTCCGCTTGTTACAACTTCAGCAAGTGCTGGAAAGCAAAAGGCGAACAGTCCTTTGAGAGTAGAAAAGAAAAACTTGCTCAAGACCTTCCAGTCTGTTTTCAAGGACAATGACAAGCAGGTAGATAAAGCTGTATTTGAAAAAAAGTGATTGCTTTCTATGCAGCAAACATGCCTAAGCAACTGCTTGTTAGTAGTTTGCAAAACTTTGATGCAAAACAGCTTACAGAGAGACTCTATACCGACTCCTTTGTAACCTCTTATGAGGGTATTGCCAAGGTACTCGCCCTTCCTGCCGATGCATATAAGCAGGCCTTAAAGAATGATGTGGCAGTGCAGCTTGTCATGGAGCTTGCTCAGATGAATGACAGCCAAGTATATCCCGCATATCAGCGTTTGGACACTCAGATTCAGGCACTCCAACGCACTTATATGAAAGCTATTTTGGAGTTGTCCAAGCCTTCCGATAGAATCTTCCCTGATGCTAATAGTACCCTAAGAGTTACCTATGGAAAAGTAGCAGGCTATGCCCCCGCCGATGGGGTTACCTACAGTGCTACTACCACTTTGGATGGGGTAATGGAGAAGTATGTACCTGGGGATTATGAGTTTGATGTGCCTGCACGGCTTCGCGAACTGTATGCTAAAAAAAGATTACGGACGTTATGGAACAAAGGACGGAAAGATGCCGCTTTGTTTTCTTTCCACTTGTCACACAACAGGCGGAAATTCAGGTAGTCCCGCTATTGATGCTCATGGAAACCTTATTGGGTTAAACTTTGACCGTGTATGGGAAGGTACTATGAGTGATATTCACTATGATCCTAAGATTTGTCGTAACATCATGGTAGATATGCGCTATGTACTCTTTTGTGATGAGACAAGTATGCTGGTGCAGGTTATTTAGTAAATGAAATGAAACTTGTAAAAATAAAGTTTTTTTCATTATATTTGTTTATTTAATTGTTACTTTTTTTCGCCTTGAAATACCTTTGTTTAGTAGTAAATAGAAGATTTCAAGGCGATTTTTCTTAAATTCTGAAGACTTATGTTGGGCTTTGTATTCATTTTTGTCATTCTTATAGCATCGTTAGCTATAATTTTCTATACAGGTGTTTATTTGTATAAGCGAAATGTTCCTTTTTGGCAGTATCCTATCGCTTTATTGTATGTATTATGGCTTTTGTTTTTTTCTTATTTTTTTGGTTCGCTTTTCTCTGCTGAATATACCGAAGCTATAGACCCTATAGATGATAACTATACCTTTATCTCAGGACAGTATAGGCTTACTTTTCTAATCTTTTTTTCTTTTTGTATCATATAGCGCTTTTGGACACTTTGGGTTCGTAAGGCCAAGTTGCCCCCACTGCCCTTGGTACTTTGTCTGTGCTTTCTCTATATAGGGATTGCTATCAATGTAGCGATTGCCAGCCAGCTCTTAGGGGAGAATCACCGCGAAGAAGAATTGGCTTCGTTTCCTATATTTAGTAGCTTTGTATAGCCATATTGGTTATAGGTCGTACCCTTATGGCGGTGAGAGAAGAACTCTGTTAAAACCTTTAAGAATAAGCTGGCTCAATAAGCTTAATATGCTCCTTTTCTTCTCGATTTTACAGTGCTTACGTGGTCGGTTCTATTGGTGTTTCCTATCTTTGTACTTTATGACACTCTTACTTATGATTTTTCGGCCAAGATTATGATGCAGTGGTCAAAGGCTTTTACTGAGACAACTGACATGGAAAGTTTTTCCCAACATGATCACCCTCCTTATTTAGATCATAGGGGGCACTATCTCTGTACAGTGGCAGCTTGTGGCAGTCCGCGTCTGGTCAAGCCGTTGCGTTGGGGGCAAGCGAGGGGCAGGCCTATTATTGTGAATCGTCAGCTACAGATCGCTAATGCTTTTTGAAGAGCTTATCGCTGATTTTCTCACCTGCTCTACATCATTTCCTACGTACCAATTATGATAAGTATGGGTATGACCTTTCCCTAAAAAAATAAAGACTCCAATCGCATCTAATATTACTTATCTGCTGATGAAGCCTTTAGAGTGGTTCTTTTTGCTCTGCTTATATACTTTTTGTCTGCATCCCTGAAAGGAAAAATTGAAAAGACAGTATCAGTTTTGAGTTTTTTTCACTTTTATAAAAACTTGCTATACCCTCTACCAATTCTCCAGGAATAGGTAGATCAGGATTTAGATAAGATTGCTGGTTTTTCTTCCAATGTCTTTACTTTTTTTAGTACATGGTTCATACCTTCTATAAGAAGAAGTTGTGCCTTAGGCTGAGCTTCTTTAAGTAGTTGTACCTCCTTATCCTCCACTTGCAAATCATTGGTCCCCTGAACGATGAGGATAGGTATTTGTAGTTTAGTGATTTCTTTGGCAGGTTCATATTTGAACCAAGAAATTAAATAAGGTTGGACACTTTTTCTAAAGACAGGCGCCAGATAGGGAGAAATATTCTCCACGAGTTCCCCTTTTTCTTAACTGGCTAATGATTTTCTGACTTTCCTCCTTGAGTTGTGGAGCATTTTTACCTATCTGTTCTTCTATCAGTGTAGCGCTGCTATTGCCTGCTCCTGAAATAGAAACAAACTTAGAGACTACTACCTTTTTGAGCAACAAGAAGTCCTATCAGTGATCCTCATAGTGTCCTATAAGGATAATTTTTCTTATACTTATCCTTAAAATGATTTACAACCAAAAGCGCATCATTCACCTCATCTTCAAAGGTCATTTTCTCTTCCTGTACAGTTGCTTTATTTATTTGAGCAATAACACGTTTGTCATAACGAAAAGTTGCAATACCCTTTTGAGCCAATCCTTCAGCAAGATATTTTAGAGAATTATTCTTGAATAGAGCTTGATTCCCATCGCGGTCAGTGGGTCCAGAACCTGCTATCAATATCGCCAAAGGAGGCTGATTCTCTCCTTTAGGAGAGAGTAAAGTACCCTGCACTTCTGGGTCTATACTTACTTGCAGGCTATCATAATTTTTTTCTCTTGAGAGAAAGCCTCTAAAGAGATGAAAAAAATAATAAGATAAACCATTTCATGATATATGTATTTTTAGATTATTCTTTACTTTTCGCGCCCTTAAGAAAGAAGACGATCATACAGAGAAGCAGTAGCCAGATATAGAAAGCTCTGAGCAATCATGCTACTATAATTGACATCGGTGCCTAAGAGCTTGATAAGTAGGGAGTACCTGTGCCCCTATAGGGATAATTCCTTGAACAATACAAGACGAAATATCCAAAGATAGAGGCTGCTTTGTATAGGAGAGATCTTATATTCCTCACTGATTTTTCTTAGCTACATGGTGCACTGATGACAATCGCTACAGTGTTGTTGGCTACAGCTAGCATCAATTAGAGCAACTAAAGCACCAATACCGAAGCTAAAGCACGTCCCTTAGTGTTGATAAACTTTTCCAATCTTTCTGGGTTAAGAAACGAAATTCCTCCCTCTCTTTCTATCAGATAAGCCAAACCACCCTGTAAAAAGGAATACTAAGAAGATATCGTTCATAGAGGCAAAAACCATTAAAGACGGTTTTACAATAGCCTAAGAGGTCAAAACTACCATACCAAAAAGCCTAAAAAGCCCCGAAATAAGGGTACCAATAAGGAAAGTAACATATACATTAAGCCCTGCGATGGCCAAGACGATCACAGTGATATAAGGGGAGTAAGTTCACCCATTGGATAGGAGCATCTCCCTGACTGAGCGAATGCCCGCTGGGATGAATAGAAACACCTATAATAATGAGCGTCAATACCGTAAGTACAGAAGCAGGTAAGGCTATTTTCCCATTCATACGAAACTTATCCTTCATCTCACAGCCCTGTGATTGGGTAGCAGCAATGGTCGTATCGGAGATAAAAGAGAGATTGTCGCCAAACATAGCCCCCTAAGAGCGAACCTGCAATAAGCTCCACATTTACATTGGGCAAGCTCACAAAACCCGCCGCAATAGGAGCCAAACTCGCCACAGCTCCCCACCGAAGTGCCAGAGGCAAAAGAGAGAAAAGAGGCAATGACAAAGACCCCCGCATACAGGTATTGCAATGAAAGGTAGTTCTTGGTGATTTCCACGAAGGTATCGGTAGCACCTATACTCTTGGTAACCACACTGAAGGCTCCTGAGAACAAGGCAATTAGGCACATCATCAAGATACTCGGATTGCCACAACCTCGGATAAAGCCATTGACATTCTCATTGATACCATTGCGATGAAAGATAAAGAAAGCTGCCACAATCCCTATCAACACTGCAATAGGTGCAGGAAACTCATAGAAACTACCATACTGCACACCGCTCCATAAGAAGATCACTACAAAGATGATCAGGGGCAGAAGGGCGATACCATTTGCTTTTTTTGGTTCTAAAGACATCGTAAAAAGATTTTTATAGAATAAAAGTGCAAAGGTAGAAAAAAATAATTAGAACATAACGCAAATTTGCGAATTATTTTTTTAAGTGGTAGTAATAAATCGCTTTCCGTTTCTATAGGAGTATCTGTATATTCGAGTCTCCATCCCATGGAGTGGGTGAGAATTAGCAGTTTGGAGAGTTCTGTAAGGAGGCGATTTTGAGCATTGCTTCGAAAGGAAGATTGGTCTATCTTTTTGGTAATAAGGTCGGTAACACGCTTTTGAATCTTGTTATGGTCTTCGGCAGTGAAAGGGGTTAAAGGAACTTTCCTCTAAGTTGTAGTATTGCACCTTAGGATATATCTTGAGTTCTGCCTCGAGGAATATACAAAAAGGCGTACTACCTTGTTGGCCCTCATCTATCTCATAACGAAGCTGGTGTAGGTCATAGGCGATTGTAGCCTCGGCATTGACCACAACGAGTGCTTTTTTTGTCAAAAGATACCCAGTTGTTGAAGTATTTTTTTAGCATCTTGGTAGGTCATGACCTCCGAGAAATAGCCTTCGGTAACTACCAATTTTCCTACATTTTTGATTTCTTGAGCAATGAGAGCACTATTTTTCGGTAAGTACACTTTCGTCTTTTTCCTTTTTAAAAGAAATATTGTAGTACAAACACAGCAATAATGCCTATCACTAAAGCCTAATAATAGTTTTTTTCATGGGTTATAATCGGTTAAAAAAACGTCAGAATAATTTTTCTCTTTGATTTCGAATTCCTATTACACGTATAGTATTTCCAACAATAATATAGAATATTGCAAAATGAAATCTTGGAGTCAAAGATATTCTTATTTCTCCATCAATCCTACGGTGTATAAGAGGAGTAGATTTTTAGTTTTACTAAATATTCATCAATCTCATCAAAAAAACTTCAAAGCCTAATCCTTCTTTTTGCTATTATACCAATCAATTACATTTACCCACTCTTGATTAGCTAAAGAAGATAGAATAACATTATACTCTTCCATATTTTTTTATAAACTATTTTTCGTGCTTCTTCCAAAGAAATACCTGTTTCGGGATGAGTTTCTAGCTCCTCATTACGTCTGTGTAGTTCTTTTTGTAGTCTTCAGGGATAAAAAAAGATTTGTTCTTCAACAATTTGAAAATTGAGTCTTTCAACGGGCAATTCTAGCATCTTCTAAGCTAATTCCTTTAGGAGGTTTGATAGTAAGAGTTTCCATGATTTTGATATGATAATATATTCCTTAAATTGATATGACCACAAAAAAATGTGCCAATATATCAGTTAGCATAATTTGTCACCCTGTCATATGTCATTGGTTATGAATCTTCGCCTCTACCATTTTTTTATTTTTTTCTTGAAGACTCGCGAGAAATTTTCAGGTGTTTTTCCCCCTCGGGGTTAAAAGGGCGATGTGCTAAAGCCCGCTGGATAGCAGCAACTTCCTGCATAAGAGACTGAGCGGAGGGGTAAGGAAAGCCTCAGTGAAGCGTTCCCCATACATACTGCACTGCTTGCTCGGAGGGTGTAGCATATCCTCTTTGTAGAAGCGATAATCCCGAAGTTCATCCATCAGGATCTCATAAGAGGGGAAGTAAAAGAGGCCTTCCGCCTTCTTGGGGGAGCCTGTCCCTCAAAAGCTCATGGATTGCACAGATTAGTAAGGACTTACTAAGCAGATTCTCCTGTGCTCCATCTTTGAGATGTCGTACTGGGGAGACGGTAAAAATAACCTTGATATCAGGCTGTTGCTCCCGAACCAACTGTACAATGTGCTCTAAAGAAGTCTTTATCACAGGCAAAGGGAGTAACTGTTTCTTAAAAAAAGTGTTTGGGGCTGTTTGTGACAATTGGCCACTATATTTCCCTGAGGGTAAGTGTTCATACACCCAAGCCGTACCTAAGGTTACTACCAAAAAAGAAGTCTTAGCAAGCGCCTTTTGTAGGGAGGCAATCTGCTGATTGAGTTGGTCTAAGAGGGAGGGGAGTGAGGTATTAGCCCATTGGGAATGCAAGTCAAAGGACAGCCATAGGGTCGTCCTGTAGGAAAGAAATCGGCCTTAGTAAAGGGTTGCCCAAGGCATGTTCGCTCTAGGCTGCGCTCAATTGCCAAGGGATGAAAGAGCGTACCGAAGGGATGTGCAAAAAGATGGTAATTTGTAGTAGTCAAACTTTTTCTTGTAGATGCGCTGCAAAACACGAACCCATACTCACCACAGGGGTTGTATAGGAGAGTTGATTAGCTTCAGCCACCGAAGGAATAGTTATTTTAGTGATGAGTTCCATAATGCAAATTTACCAATGAGTTAATGAATTGATTAGTATAGACAAGAGGCCATCTAGAAGGATGGCCTCTTGTGTTGGGTAAGACTTTTATGTATTAAGGGCGAGTAGCAAATATGAGTCGTTTTCCTCGGCTATCTCCTGAAGCTCCCATGTTCTTAAGAGCTTCAATATAATTTAGGTTAAGCCCCTTTATAGGTATTAGGATAGTTAAGTCTCTCAGGGGATACCAGATACATCGGTTGCTGAAGGGTCCTTTAGAAGACATAGAAAGAAGGGTTGGAAGCAGGAGATTGCCTCTTACTCGTTCTCCCTACATTTATCAAAGTCTTGGGATAACCTGTACGACGATATTCAGCCCATGCCTCATCAGGGTTCATATATAGGGAAATATACTTTTGGGTGAGTACACGTTCCTTTTTAGCTTCTTCTGTAAGGCTACTTATGTCAGCAATAGTATAACCTGCTTTTTCTTGTTGAGCTTACTCCCCCATCTGTCGAAAAGAAGCTTCTACCGCTTTTCTTATACATGGCATTATCCCAATCCCTAATTTCAGAGAGAATAAAAGTATACTTCTGAATAATCCATTAGGACAATAGGGAGCAGTCGCTTTTAATACCTCTTGGGAGAAAAGAGAAACCGCTTCTCCTGCTTTGTATTGGTTGGCAGCCTGGTCACCTTCTTGCATTCCATAAGGCATCCCCACATACGCAAGGGTATCAATAGCTTTTGATTCATCAATGGTATATCCACTATTTATAGCCTTTTTGTTGGTTCCTTTGGTAGCAAAATATTTTTTTCCATACGCGGATCCACACCAAAAATTTAGGCCCTCTGTCTTTTTGCTTTCTTGTTATTCCCAGCAAGGAGCTTTATAAAATTGGCAGAAGGAAGATAATCCACACGATTTCCTACATAATAATCATAATAGATAGGTGCAGGATAGGTATAATTGTTTTTCGGAAATTAATTCTGCACTCTTAAAAAGAAGCATCTAAGAGTTCATCTTCATGACCAGCCTTATAGTAAGCGATGATAGCTCTTACTTTATCAGCCAATGGAGTGCCCAAGGCAGCATCTGTAGCTCCTTTGAGGTGATTGGCAATACGCAAACGTAATGAGTTAGCAAACTTTTTAAGTTGGTAGGAGTGCCAAAAATCACATCTCCTGAAGAGAATACATAAGAATCATCTTCTATCTGTGCAATAGCCGCTTCTAATTCCTTGAGAATATCCAAATAGATATCCTTTTGTGGAGCAAATACAGGGGTTACATACTTATCGGTCTGTAAGGCTTGGAACTTAGGGTTGTTCTGATCTCCGTAAGAATAATAAGGTATATCCCCAAAGGCCTGTACGCCAAGGCTAAATACATAAGATAACATGATACGGGCTGCTGCTATCTGGTTGTTGTTCTTTCCATAGACTGAAACCAAATCTTTTGTTTCAGGATTTGTATTGAGGTTGATAATTTCTTTGTACCCTATACCACGTCCATACATTTGGTAATAGACTGTACTTCCTCCGTCAGGGTCAAACAAGTAGCGGCTGTCCTTGGTATAAATAGGTTGGGAGGCATATTGCATCCAAGTAAGGGATTTCTTACCCATATTGTCATATCCTCTGAGATTATACAAAAGGGCTTGATTATTACCATTGAACAAGGCATAGGTAGATAATCTTCTGGCACATTCGGATTCTTGTTAATCTCCCCTAAAAATCTTTGGTACAACTTCCTAGTAGAGAGTCGTACCTAATATGGCAGTTATTATATTTTTTTTCATTGTTAGGCTAATTTAATTTGTTTATAATTTTCAATCCTACACTAAGAGTGAAACTTCTAGTGGTAGGCAAGGAAGAGTTACCCATACCTTGGTTATAGATAGCACTTTCTGGATCCATACCATCCCATGCTAAGGCACCTGTCCATAAGTTGTAGCCTGAAAGGGTAAAGTTCAAGCCTTTGATATGTTTGGTTTCAGGTAGTGGTACTTCATAAGAGAGGGACACACTACGAAGTTTTAAGAAAGTAGCATCAAATATAGCTTGCGCATCTATTCCTTTGTAGAAAGTACTTCCATATTCCTTAGGGCTGATTGCTTTAGTGTTCTTCACTCCAGTAGAAACAATGGTGCCGTCACTTTCTACACGAGCAACAACTCCGTCGAGCACTATACCTTTTTTTGTCCATTAGGTCCACTCGCATCACGCTCTCTCATACCATTGGCTACTGTTTCTCGTATAGTACCTGCGTACATACCCAAGGCGTAAGCTCCTGCATAGTAGCTTCCTCCGTGTTGGTAGTCAAAGGTAAAGGAAAGACTTAAGTTTCCATACGTAAAGGTATTGGTAAGTCCTGTGGTGAATTCAGGGTTGATATTGCCCTAAAAACTTCTTTGTCTTTTGAACGAAGATAGAATCCATTTTCATCAACCAAGCGGTTTTTAGCATCGTCATATACATAATTTCCACCATACATTTCACCGAAAGGACGACCTTCTATGGCGTATAGCTCTACGTTTCCATAGTATTCCCCAAGTGACTTTATAACGACTTTAATCCAGGGAGCTAACTTGATGAGTTTATTTCTGTTTCTAGAGATATTCCAATCCAAATACCAAGCAAATTTGTCTGTTTGTATAGGAGTTGCAGAAAGGGTAACTTTCAAATCCCTTTATTAGACATTTCCCCACTGTTTACTTTCTTATAAATATATCCATTGGAGGCATCCACAGGCATGGAAAGGATGAGGTCTTTGGATAGAATGTCATAGTAAGAGAAGCCTAAAGAGAGACGACTGTTAAAGAATTGAAGATCGATACCAGTTTCTTTAGTTTCCTTAATTTCAGGACGGAGATCCGGATTTTTCTTCTCATTAGGTACCAAATAGTACTGTGATCCTCTGAAAAGCTTGATATACAGAAGGATAGGTCTTAAGTACATAGGCAGAAGCATCGTTTCCTACTTGTGCCCAGCCTGCTCTGAACTTACCATAGTTAAACCAAGAAGGTAAGTTCTTGAAAGAATTGGTAAATACATAAGAGAAAGTCACTGAAGGGTAGAAGATAGGTACTGATACGGTAGAGAACCAGTCATTGCGGCCCTGTAACTTCCACGAAAGCAGTGCCTTTGTAGCCGAAGAAGCCATTCCATATACACTATTGGTACGTGTCCATGAGGAGTAAGTATATCCTCTTGGTCTTTCCTTACTATTATCTACCGAATAGAAGTCAGGAACAATAAGTCCCTCCCTGAGTAGCTGCTCCAGCATAGGCATATTTGTTTTGGGCGCGTGAAAGGCCTATAAAAGCCAGTTAAGGAGAAAGTTTTCACCAAGGTTTTGGATTATAGTGCAGACGTGCCTCATAGTTGAAAGCAGCATTCTCATACATATATCTTTGGTATTGAGAAGTATCATGTGAGCCTACAGCTGTTCTTGATTCAGTCATAAGAGGTAAATATCTCCATACATCTTTCCTACCAAGAAGAGGTTGTCAGTGAAGTTGTAAGTAAGCCCTATGTTTCCAAAAGAAGCGATGACGCTTGTCATTTTGAGTAATTTCGTTGAGCATCCAATAGAGGTTGTCGGTGAAAGTTAGGGGTAGGGTCTTCCCAACTAATTCTATTCCAAGTACGTTGGGTGCCATTAGGGAGACTTGTAGAAACGTTCCAAGTTTCGCATATCCAATTGGCGATGAGTATATCCGTAGAGTACGGTTGAGAATCCACCATTATCATTGGCATCGGCATAGGTATAGTTTGGATTGTCACGTGTAGTGATAGAATAGTTTCAAACCTCCTTCTGCTTTGAGCTTTGCTTGACAAATCGGAAGTAAAGCTAAAAGGCTAAGCTGGTACGTTCGAGCTTAGTGGTAGGTACAATTCCTGAGGTTGAGGTGTTCCCCAAGGAGAAAACGCAAGTTGGTTCCCGATACGGAGCGTGTAACAGAGAAAGAGTTATTAGTAGTAACCCCTGTACGGAAGAACTGATCTATGTCATGCTTAGGAGCTTGCCAAGGCACAGGTTTTAGATAGTGCTCATTGAGATATTTTTGATCAAAAAAGCATACCAAGGTAGGTAAGGAGTACCATCATACTTTAGGCCCCCAGCTTTCATCTACATCATATTGAGGGAGGTTATAGGTAGTTCCGTTGATAGTTTGTTTAACAAAGTCCAAGCTGGAACCTCCACCATATTCGTTCTGTAGCTTTGGAGCAATATAGGCATTGTCAAAACTCACAGAAGAGTTGA